>Ga0196965_1000371_pt1 | contig 29302 bp, 28 predicted proteins | sample S1_20metaG_FD_148668 | JGI IMG/M metagenome (GOLD analysis project Ga0196965, IMG submission 148668) | Soil microbial communities from Anza Borrego desert, Southern California, United States - S1_20 | ecosystem: Environmental > Terrestrial > Soil > Desert | place: USA: California | collected...
CGGCCTCGACAGGATGGAGCTGATCCGCCAGTCGCGCCTCTCCGTCTCGCCGGTGCGCAACGAGGAATGGGCGGCGATCCTGGAGCTGGCGGAGCAGCCCGCTTAGCGGACCGGCGCCCTGCTCACAGCAAGAAGTCGGAGGCGATCAGCGTCACGGCCGTGTCGAGCTGGATCAGGAAATCGGCCTTGCCGTCGCCGTTCACATCGCCGCTGGCGAAGGTGTCGCCGCCGGACTGCTCGTAGCGCAGCTGGCCTGCCCGGTTCGAGAATGCGGCCGCGCCGATGAAGGCGAAGCTCTGGTTCCCCCCCGAATTGAGGTTGGCGTCGAGTGCGCTGAGGTTGATCTTGTCGCCCTCCGCGCGGCTGAAGTCGACGATGAGGTCGGGCGCGGCGACTGTGCTCTCGGCGGCCGAGGCGAGGACGAAGCGGTCGGTGCCGGTCCCGCCGATCAGAGTGTCCGCGCCGAGCCCGCCGGTGATCGCGTCGTTGCCCGCGCCGCCGTCGATGATGTCGGCCCCGCCGCCCCCGATCAAAGTGTCCGAGCCGCCGAGGCCGTAGATCGTGTCCTCGAGTTCGGTTGCGCGCGGCTGGCCGGAAACGCTGGTCGTCGTCGAAATGGTGTTGCTCGCCGACGTCCCCACGATCGTGTTGCCCTCGCGGACATTCGTGACCGTCACGCTCAGCGCCTGGCTGTCGCTGAACGCGCCGTCGCTCGCCGAGACGACCACCTCGTAGACGTTGTTCGCGCCCGCATCGCCGGGCGCTTCGTGGTTGGGCGCGACGGCGAAGGCGAGCGCGCCGGTTGCGGCGTTGATCGTGAAACGCCCGGCGTCGGCGCCTCCCGCGATCGCGTAGACCAAAGCGGCGCCCTCGGGATCGGTCGCCGCGACCGTTGTGACGTTGCGGCCGTTCTCGCCGATCGACAGCGCCGCGCTCGCGCCGCCCCCGTTCGAGGTGATCGCCAGCGCCTCGTTGACGTCGCCGACCCGCACCGACACCGCTTGGCTGTCGGCGAAGGTGCCGTCGCTCGCCGAGACGAGGACCTCGTAGACATTGTCGCGCCCGACATCACCGGGCGCCTCGAAATTCGGCGCGGAGACGAAGGCGAGCGCGCCGGTCGCCGCGTCGATCGCGAAAAGATGGGCGTCGGCTCCCCCCGCGATCGTATAGGCGACCGCGCCCCCGTCGGCGTCGCTGGCCGCGACGGTCGAGACCGCTACCTGGTTCTCGCCGACGGCGACGCTGGAAGACGCGCCGCCTCCGCCCGAGCTGATCGTGACCCCCTCGTTGACGCCGCCGACGGTCACCGAGACGGTCTGGAAGGCGGTGAAGGCGCCGTCGCCTGCCGAGACCAGCAGCGCATAGACATTGTCGCCGTCCGCGTCGGCAGGCGCCTCGAAATCGGGAGCGGAGAGGAAGCGCAGCGCTCCCGTGGCGGCGTCGATCGCGAACAGGGCCGCGTCCGCGCCACCGGCGATGGAGAAGGCGACCGAATCGCCGTCCGCGTCGCTGGCGGCGATCGCGGCAACGGCGGTCTCGTTCTCAAGGACGGACGCGGTCGCCGCGGAGGTGATGGTCACGCCTTCGTTGACGTTGCCGACCGTGACCTGGAGCGTCTGCCAGGTCGTGTACGTCCCGTCGCTGGCGCCGACCTCCACATCGTAGACATTGTCCCCGTCCGCGTCGCCGGGCGCTTCGAAATCCGGCGCGGAGACGAAGCCGAGCGCGCCGGTCGCCGCGTCGATCGTGAACAGCGCCGCATCGGCGCCGCCCATGATCGCGTAAGCGGGGACGGTGCCGTCCGGGTCGTAGCCGACGACATTCGTCACCGCGGCGCCGTTCTCGCCGACCGCGACTGCGGCGCTGGTGCCGCCGCCGTTCGAGCTGATGAAGATCCCTTCATTTTCGTTGGCGACCGTCACCGCAAAGGCCTGGGCGGCGCTCGACGCCCCCGAAGCCGCCGCGACGGCGACTTCGTAGACATTGTCGCCGTCGGCGTCGGCCGGAGCCTCGAAATCGGGGCGATCCTCAAAGACGAAGGTGAGCGCGCCGCTGTCCGGGTCGATCGCGAACAGGCCGGCATCGGCGCCGCCGGAGATCGAATAAGCGACGGAGCCGCCATCGGGGTCGACCGCCGCGACCACGGCGACCTGCCAGCCATTCTCGCTCATCGTCAGCGCGACCGAGCCGGCGCCCGCATAAGAGACGATGGCAAGGTCTTCGTCGACGTTTCCAACCGTCACCGACAGATGCTGGTCGTCGCCATATTCGCCGTCGCTCGCACGGACGCTGACCTCGTAGACATTGTCGCCGTCGGCGTCCGCGGGCGTTTCGAAATCGGGCGTCGCGAGGAAGAACAGGTCGCCGGTCAGGGCGTCGATCCCGAACAGGGCCGCGTCGGCGCCGCCTGCGATCGCGTAGCTTGGCGAATCGCCGTCCAGGTCCACCGCCGCAACCCTGATCACATAAGGATGGCTCTCGTCGGCGGAAGCGCTCGCCGCGTCGCCGCCGCCGGCCGAGATGATCGCGAGCCCCTCGTTGACGTTCTCGACCAGGAACTGGATCAGCTGGAAGGTGCTGAGCTCGCCGTCGCTGGCGGTGACGATCACGTTGTAGAAATTGTCCTCGCCGCCGTCGACCGGCGCCTCGTAATCGGGCGCCGCCGCGAGGCTCAGCACGCCGGTCGCTGCGTCGATGACGAACAATCCTGCGTCGCCGCCGCCGGTGATCGAATAGACCACCGGGCCCGGCGCGCCGTCGTCGGCCGCGACGACCGTCGTCACCGCGGTCTCGCCTTCGCGGACGCGCACCCCGGTCGACGAGGTGCCGCCGCCGTCCGACACGATCGTCGGTCGTTCGTTGGGCACGACGATCTCGTTGGTGAAGATCCGCGCCTTCACCTCGTCGTCGTCGGCGCCGGTGCCGTTGGCGTCGCTCCAGCTGACCACGAACTTGCCGTCGCCCAGGCCGACGATCCCCGGCTCGGCCTGGTTGCCGCCGGTCTGGCCGTTGGCGAGCTGCGGTCCGCCGACCGGCTGGCCCTCGGCGTCGAAGACCTGGACCGCGATCGACCGGCCGGAGCCGTCGCCGGGAAGCTCAGCGCCTTCGGTCGTCCAGGCGAGCGCATAGCCGCCGTCGGCGAGGGCGGTCAGCTCGGGTCCGACCTGGACGCCGCCGAGGGCGGTGGCGACGCTGGCTTCAGCCCCGACGGGCACGCCGGCGGCGGTGAAGACCTGGACGTGATGCGCCGAGGACGCATACCAGGCGACCGCGAAATTGCCGTTGGCGAGCACCGCCACCGACGATCCGACGGAAGCCGTGTTGGCGACCACGATCTCGCCGCCGACCTTCGCGCCGGCGGCGTCGAACAGCCGCGCCTTGATCAGGCCGCCGGCGCCGGTGTCCGTCCAGCTGACGACGTAGCCCCCGTCCGCAAAGCCGGCGACCGAAGCGTCGAACTGGCTGCGGAACGTCGCGCTGTTGACCAGGACGTCGCCGCCGACGGCCGCGCCGAAGCGGTCGAACGTGCGCAGATGGACGCCGAGCCGGTCGGCGTCGCCGCCCGCAGTGCGCTCGTCCTCCCAGGCGATCGCGAAGCCGCCGCCGGCGAGCGCCGCCACGTCCGGCTCGTTCTGGCCGAAGGCGCTGCTCGTCGACTGGATGATCTGGAAGGCCGGCGCGGCCGCGGTTCCGGCATCGTCGAACAGCCGCGCGTAAAGCCCGCCGTTCGTCCAGGCGACGACGAAGCCGCCCCCGGTGAGGCTGGCGACCGTCGGGCTGGTGCCGCCCGAGCCGAGCGTCAGCTCGCCGCCGACCGCCGCGCCGTCGGCGGTGAAGACCTGGCCCTTGAGCAGCCGGTTGGCCGAGGTGCCGGGCGTCGCTTCGTACCAGACCACGACGAAATTGCCGTTGGCGAGCCTGGCGACGGCGCTGTCATATTGCGAGCGCTCGTAGGTCGAGTTGACCGTGAACTCCGGCCCTGCCGGCGCATAGCTCGCCGCTTCGTTTTCACCCGCGGCCTCGTTCGCGCCAGCGCCTTGTACGATCATGCTCACCCCCCACCCAGATATCGGCGAAGGGTTAGGCGGCGCTGAGTTTACGACAGGTAAAGGCCGCTATGAGAAGCCGCCGGCGCCCTTCTCTCACCATTCCTGGACGATGAAGCGGTGCCAGCGGGCCGTATAGCCGCGCCGCTCCATCTCGGCACGGCGCCGCGCCGATTCGGCAGTGTCGTGCTCCACCCGCCCGTCCGACCAGGTGATCTGCCACTCCGAATAAGTCTGCATATTGCATTCTTCGTTCGAGCGGCCGGGATGGTCGACCCAGCACACCTCGTAGCGCCGCTCGCGCCGCCCGGTCTGATAGGCGCTCCCGCCGCCGCCGTGGCCGCCGCCGCCGCAATTGCGTCCGTTCCCGCCGGGATCGGACGGATCGCTGTCGGAGCATCCGCTGCGCGTCCCGCCTCCCGCGAAGCCGCCCCGCCCGTTGCCGATGGGATCGGCCGGATCGCGATCGGTGATTCCGCTGCGATTGCCGCCGCCCGAACCGCCGCGCCCGTTGCCGATCGGATCGGAGGGGTCGCGGTCGGTGATCCCGCTGCGCGAGCCTCCGCCGCCGCGCCCGCGCCCGATCGGGTCGGACGGGTCGCGGTCCGTCACCTGCACCGCGCCCGCTTCGCCGGCGACGGCCAGCAGCCCGCCCCCCGCGACAGCCGACCCGGCCACCGTAGCGAGGAATGAGCGGCGGTTGAGATTGCGCGTCGGCTTCATGGCGGACCCCCTGTTTCACGCGTGGTGAAAACAGGCCTCGGCGCACCCCGTGCGAGGCCGAGCGCTCGAAAGGTTCATGCCCCGCGAGTCGCTCAGGCAGAGCATAGTGGATCGGGAAGGGGCGTGCAAAAGCGGGCGCGCCGGCTGTTCGCAGCGCGCTCCCGACGGAGCATCCGCCCCCTTGCAGTGCCTGCCGCTGACAGAAGCATTGCTCAATGCTAGGCATGCGGCCACAAGGGATCGGGGAGGTCTGATGGGCTATATCGTGGGCGCCGCTATCGCGCTCGGCGTCGCGGCGTTCGCCGCTCTCAGCGGCTTCGACCGCGACCGCGCCTTCTGGCCGACCGTGCTGATCGTCACCGCTTCTTATTATGTCCTGTTCGCGGCGCTCGCCGCTGCGGATTCGGCGCTCGCGCCCGAGATCCTGTCGCTCGCTTTGTTCGCGGCGCTCGCCGTCATCGGCTTCAGGACCAGCTTGTGGGTGGTGGCCGCCGGCCTCGCCGCCCACGCCGTCTTCGACCTCCTGCGCGGCGGCCTCATCGCCAATCCGGGCGTTCCCGTTTGGTGGCCGGACTTCTGCATCGGCTTCGACGTCGCCGCCGCGGCGTGCGTGGCGTGGTTGCTGATGCGGCGCGGTGTGGCCACGCCGCTGCGCTGAGGGGGCTGCGGGCGCGAAACTACCAGATCCGCTCCACGCCGAACGCGTCGAACGCCTTGTCATTCGAGACCACCGGAACGCCCTCGATCCGCGCCTGGGCGATCAGCAGCCGGTCGAAAGGGTCCTTCTGCTCGATCGAAAGCAGCCCCGCTTCCCTCGCATGAGCGAAGGTTACCGGAAGGACGTCACAACCGGTCTCCTGCAGCACGCGCTCGAACTGGTTCACCAGAGCGGCGAATCCTGGAAGCTTGCCGAGCCGGTGCTTCAGGCAAATTTCGTAGACCGTCACGGAGCTGACCAATTTTTCCGAAGCGGCGTTCAAGGCCTCCGCGGCGCGGCGCGAGAGACGGGTGTTGGCTTCCACCGCCCACAAAAGCGTGTGGGTGTCGAGAAGCAGCCTCAATCCGTCTCGCCGTTCCAGCGGGCGAGTTCCTCGTCCGGAAGCGGATCGAAGAAGCTGTCATCGAAAGCGACCTGCCCCTTGAGCGCGCCGAGCAGCGGCCTTTTCTTCGGCGGCGCCGGCGGTACTATCCGGGCAACGACCCGATTGCGGTTCGTGATCTCGACCTCGCGGCCCTCGGCGACGTCACGCAGCAGGCGCGAGAGATGGGTCTTGGCCTCATGGACGCTGACGCTCGTCATGAAGGCTATTTAGTCAAGTTGTTGACTAAGTTCAAGCAGCCTCGCTCCTCCGGCTCTGCCGCTTCCGCTCGTGCGGATCCAGATAGCGCTTGCGCAGCCTGATGCTCTTCGGCGTCACCTCGACCAGCTCGTCGTCCTGGATGTAGGCGATTGCCTGCTCCAACGTCATGCGCTTCGGCGGGGTCAGCCGGATGCTCTCGTCCTTGGGTCCGGACGCGCGGAAGTTGGTGAGCTGCTTGGACTTCAAGGGGTTGACCTCGAGGTCCTGGGGCTTGGCGTTTTCGCCGATGATCATGCCTTCGTAGAGCTTTTCGCCGGGGGAGATGAAGAGGATGCCGCGCGTCTCGAGCGCGTTCAGCGCGTAGGCGACCGCCTCCCCCTGTTCCATCGAGATGAGGACTCCGTTCTGACGGCCGGTGATCGGGCCCTTGTACGGGCCGTAGCGCTCGAACAGGCGGTTCATGATGCCGGTGCCGCGCGTGTCGGAGAGGAACTCGCCGTGATAGCCGATGAGGCCGCGCGACGGGGCAGAGAAGGTCAGCCGGGTCTTGCCGCCGCCCGACGGGCGCATGTCGGTCATCTCGCCCTTCCGCTGCGCCATCTTCTCGACCACCGTGCCGGCATATTCGTCGTCGACGTCGACCACGACGGTCTCGTAAGGCTCCTCGCGGCCGTTGGGACCGTCGCGGAACAGGACTCGCGGGCGGCTGATCGAGAGTTCGAAGCCCTCGCGCCGCATCGTCTCGATGAGCACGCCCAGTTGGAGTTCGCCGCGGCCGGCCACCTCGAACGCGTCCTTGTCGGCGCTCTCGGTGACCCGGATGGCGACATTGCCTTCGGCCTCGCGCTCGAGCCGGTCGCGGATGACGCGGCTCTGCACCTTGTCGCCGTCGCGGCCGGCATAGGGGCTGTCGTTGACCGCGAAGCTCATCGCCAGCGTCGGCGGGTCGATCGGGCGGGCCGCGATCGGCCGGGTGACGGCGGGCTCGGCGATGGTGTTGGAGACGGTCGCCTTGGTGAGGCCGGCGATGGCGACGATGTCGCCCGCCTGGGCGCGCTCGACGGCGACGCGCTCGAGTCCGCGATAGGCGAAGACCTTGGTCGCGCGGCCCGCCTCGACCTCGTTGCCGTCGACGTCGAGCGCCTTGATCGGCGCATTGACCTCGAGCCGGCCGCTCTCGATCCGGCCGGTGAGGATGCGCCCGAGGAAGGGGTCGCGGTCGAGCAGGACGCCGATCATCCGGAACGGCCCCTCCGGGTTCGCGTCGGGGGCGGGGACGTGGGCGACGATCGTCTCGAACAGGGGCGTCAGGTCGCCCTCGCGCACGTCGTCGGAGGAGCCCGCATAGCCGGCGCGGCCCGACGCGTAGAGGGTCGGGAAATCGAGCTGCTCGTCGGTGGCGTCGAGGCTGAGGAACAGCTCGAAGCATTCGTCCAGCACTTCAGCCGGGCGCGCGTCGGGCCGGTCGATCTTGTTGACGACGACGATGGGGCGCAGACCCAGCGCCAGCGCCTTGCCGGTGACGAACTTTGTCTGCGGCATCGGCCCCTCGGCGGCGTCGACGAGCAGGATGACGCCGTCGACCATGCTCAGGATCCGCTCCACCTCGGCGCCGAAATCGGCGTGGCCGGGCGTGTCGACGATGTTGATGTGGGTCGTCTCGCCGTCGTGCTCCCATTCGACCGAGGTGCATTTGGCGAGGATGGTGATCCCCCGTTCCTTCTCGAGGTCGTTCGAATCCATCGCCCGCTCCTCCACGCGCTGGTTGTCGCGGAAGGTGCCGGACTGGCGGAACAGCTGGTCGACCAGGGTGGTTTTGCCGTGGTCGACATGCGCGATGATGGCCACGTTACGGAGGCTCATGGGGGTACAACTCTTCAGGGTGGGAATGTTCCGGCGGCTGTAGCGATCATGCTGCGCTGCAGCAAGGGCAGCGTCGCGATCGCGGAGCTCACGTCCGCACCAGGCGCTCGATCAGCTCGACGCCGCGCTCCAGCGCCCGGCGCTCGCTTTCGGCGAGGCGCGAAAGGCGGCCGGCGATCGCGCCCGGCTGACCTCGGTCTGCTGCGAGCAGGCTCCTTCCGGCCTCGGTGACCGCGATGCGGACCCGGCGCCGATCGTCGGGATCGGGCTCGCGGCTGGCAAGTCCGGCTGCAACCAGCCGTTCGACGCTGCGCGACATGGTCGGCGCCCTCACCCCCTCGCGGGCGGCGAGATCGCGGAGCGCGAGCGGTCCGGCCGCGGCGATCGAGCCCAGCGCCGACAGATGCGGCGCGTTGGGAGCGTCGGCCCGGCCCTGCCGCGCCAGCCGGAGCAACCGCACCGCCGCCGCGTGCAGCCGGGCCGCCATCACTTCCGCTCGAACATCCCCAGGCATCGGCACTTAGCCTACACAATGATTGCCTACAGCTAATTATTAGCGGCAGGTACAATCACTATCAAGCGGGACTAGTCGATCCACATTCTGATCAACCCGGCGACTGCCGCCACCGCCACGACGCCCGCCACCCACAGGCCGACGAACCACGCGATGCGGCGGTGGAGCGGGGGCTCGGGGCGGGGCCTCGCCATCAATGATATCCTTCTTCGCCGACCTTGCCGCGGAACACCCAATAGGACCAGGCGGTATAGGCGAGGATGAGCGGGATCAACACCGTCGCCCCGACCAGCATGAAGAGCTGCGAGCTTTCGGGCGCGGCCGCCTCCCAGATGGTGACCCGGCCGGGCACCACGTCCGGCCAGATCGAGATTGCGAGGCCGATCATCGAGAGCAGGAACAGGGCGAGGGTCAGAACGAAGGGCAACCAGTCCCGGCGCGCGCCGCGGATGCTCCACCACAGCGCCAGCGCCGTGGCGCCGACGAAGAGCGGCATCGGCACGGTCACCAGCAGCCCCGGATATTCGAACCAGCGCTCGTGATATTTGTTCTCGAGGAAAGGCGTCGCCAGGCTGACCGCGCCGATCGCAGTCAGCAAAGCAGGCGTTAGCCATCGCGCGGCACGGCGGGCGTGCTCCTGGATCCGCCCTTCGGTCTTCGAGATCAGCCAGGCCGCGCCGAGCAAAGCGTAGCCGACCACCAAAGCGCCGCCGGTGAGCAGGCTGAACGGCGAGAGCCAGTCCCACCAGCCGCCGGCATAAGCGCGTCCCTCGACGCTGATTCCCTGGAGCAGGGCGCCCAGGGTAATGCCCTGCGCGAAGGTGGCCAGCAACGAGCCCAGAAAGAAGCCGGCGTCCCAGAGCGGGCGGTGGCCGGGATCACGCCAGCGGAACTCGAAGGCGACGCCGCGAAAGACCAGGCCGAGCAGCATCGCGATCAGCGGCGCGTAGAGCGCGGGCAGGACGATCGCATAAGCGAGCGGGAAGGCGGCGAGCAGGCCGCCGCCGCCCATCACCAGCCAGGTCTCGTTGCCGTCCCAGACCGGCGCCACCGCATTCATCGCCTGGTCGCGCTCCTTGCCGACCCGGAAGAAGGGAAACAGGATGCCGATGCCGAGATCGAACCCGTCCATCACCACATAGGCCGCGACCGCGAAGGCGATGATCAACGCCCAGACGATGGTGAAGTCCATTAACTCCTCCCCGGCACGGGGAGGGCGCGTGCGCTTTCGGCTGCCCCCAGCAGCCGAAGATCATGTCCGGCGGACACGATCTCGCGCCCACGCGCACGAAGTGCGGTGGTGGGGTGCGAGCGCAGCGAGCATGGAAGCGTGGGCCCCCTCCACCATGCTTCGCATGGTCCCCCTCCCCGTTCCGGGGCGGAATTGAACCGCGCCATCACTGCTCCTCTCCCCTGCCGCGCACCGCGGCGGCGGGGGTGATCCCCGCCGTCCGGATCGGCGCGCGCGCAGGCTCACCCTCGCCGACGGCGGGGGCCTGGCGCATCAGGCGCAGGATGTACCAGGTCCCCATCGCGAAGACGGCGAAATAGACGATCACGAAGGCGATCAGCGACGCCGAGACCGCCGGGGCGGCGATCGGGGAGACCGCGTCTCGTGTGCGAAGCAGGCCGTACACCACCCAGGGCTGGCGGCCGACCTCGGTCGTCACCCAGCCGGCGATCACGGCGACGAACCCGGCCGGTCCCATGGCGAGGGCGAAGCGATGGAGCCAGCGCCAGTCGTACAGCCGCCGCCGCCAGCGCGCGGCCAGGCTCGCGAGGCCGAGCGCGAACATCAGGAAGCCGAGAGCGACCATGATCCGGAACGACCAGAAGACGATCGGCGCGGGCGGCCAGTCCTCGCGCGGGATCGTGTCGAGGCCCGCCATCGGCGCGTGCCGGTCGTGGTGGAGGCCGAGCGAGCCCATGCCGGGAAAGGAGATGGCGTAGCGCACCGTCGCCGCCTCCTGGTCGGGCAGGCCGACCGCGATCCACGGGGCCCCTTCCGGATAGCTTCGATAATAGCCTTCGATCGCCATGATCTTGGCCGGCTGGTGCTCCAGCGTGGCGAGGCCGTGCAGGTCGCCGACGAAGATCTGCACCGGCGCGACCAGCGCCGCCATCCACATCGCCATCGAAAAGGCGGTGCGCACCGCCGGATTGTCGTTGCCGCGCAGCAAATGCCAGGCGCCGACGCCGCCGACGACCAGCGCGGTGGTGAGGTAGGCGGCGATGACGGTGTGGACGAGCCTGTAGGGGAAGCTCGGATTGAAGACGATGTCGAGCCAGCTTCCCGCCGGGACGAACTGTCCCGCCGCATTGGTCGTCCACCCGGTCGGCGTGTGCATCCAGCTGTTGGCCGAGAGGATCCAGAAGGCGGACATCAAGGTGCCGGCGGCGACCATGCACGTGGCGAAGAAATGGAGCTTGCGGCCCACCCGCTCCATGCCGAACAGCATGACGCCCAGGAAGCCCGCCTCGAGGAAGAAGGCGGTCAGCACCTCATAGGCCATGAGCGGCCCGATGATCGGGCCCGCGCGGTCGGAGAAGACCGACCAGTTGGTGCCGAACTGGTAGGACATGACGATGCCGGAGACGACGCCCATCGCGAAGGCGATGGCGAAGATCTTGAGCCAGTAGCGGTAGAGGGTGAGATAGGCCTCGCGCCCCGTCTTCAGCCACAGGCCCTCGAGCACGGCGAGCCAGGAGGCCAGCCCGATCGAGAAAGCCGGAAAGATGAAGTGGAAAGAGACCGTGAACGCGAACTGCGCCCGTGCCAGCAGCAATGCGGTCTCGCCGTCAGCCACCTTCGCCTCCCGCCCGTCCGCGGCCGCCTGTAGCGGCGGCGGGCGGGCGCGTCACCCTCAGACGGCGGCGGCGAGGAAGTCGTTGCGTCGCTTGAAGCGGTCCGGCGGGACGCCCTTCCAGTTCGCAGGGGCCGCCATGACCCTCTTGAGCGAGCCGAGGTCGTTGTTGACCAGCAGCTTCTGGACGAGGTTGCGGCTCGCCGGGGTATAGTCGCCGCGGAACTTGAGATCGACGAGGATGTCGCGAATCGCCGGGTGGGCCTTGTCCCAGTCGGCCTTGCCGAACTTGGCGACGCAATCGGGCTTGGCCGAGATTCGCTTCACCTCCGCTTCCTCGTCCCGGTAGCTGATCTCGAACAGCTTGACCTGCGTCTCCTGGCTGATCGAGAAGCCGGACAGCCCGTTCGCGGCGACGAAATTCTTCGCCGCCTGGCCCGACAGGCCCGCCGCGCCGCTGATCTTCTGGGCGTCCGCCGGGGCGACGCCGGCTGCGGTCAGGTCGGCGACGATCTTCGCTTTGGTCTTCATCTTCATGTCGTAGCCGCGGCCGATGGTGAGGCCCGACGACGGCGTCGGCACGTGGAAGACGCGACTGTGGAACTTGCTGCCCGGCTGCTCGACGCCTTCGCTCTCGAAGGTGACGATGCCGCGGCTCGGCTTCAGGACCTCGGGCATGGCTGCTCTCCCACGCCGGACGGAACGGCCGCACGAACGTGCACCCTTGCGACTCGGCCCGGCGAGGATCGGACGCCGCGACCGGAGGGTCAAGCCGATGAAGCTGGATGCCCGACGAGGATTCGAACCTCGATTGACGGAGTCAGAGTCCGTAGTCTTACCATTAGACGATCGGGCAGCGCCGCGCGCGAGATAGGCAGCACCTCTGTGGGTGTCAACGCGCAGAGGGGAGGCTGGCGGGCCGCCGGCGGCTCAGGCGGCCCGCTGCAGGAACGCCGTCTCGCGGTCGGTGCAGGCCTTGAAGCTCGGGCGGTCGAGGATGCGGCCGATATAGGAAGTGATCTTCGGCCAGCGGTCCGGGTCGATCGCGACGCTGAGATGGCGCAGGTTCGCGAACGGGCTGGCGACGGCGATGTCGGCGAGGGTCAGCCGATCCTCGACCAGGAAGCCGCTCTCCGGAATGCGGCCCTCGAGATAGTCGAGCAGAGGCGGCAGCTCGGTCCGCTCGGCGGCGTCGGCGGCGGCGAGATCGCCTTCGCGGCCGAGGAATTTGGGCGCGACGATGCGGTTGAAGAACATTTTGGCGCCGCACGCGCACAGGATCGTATCGGAAAATTCCTCGTACCAGATGGCGCGCGCCCGGGCCTTCGGCTCGGTGGGGATGAGGTTCGGCTCGGGCCGGATCGCCTCGAGATAGGCGATGATCGCGGTCGAATCGGAGATGGCGAAATCACCGTCGCGAAAGCCGGGAATCTTGCCGAAGGGGCTCGCCTCGCGGAATTCGGGATCCTCGGAGCCGAGGCCGACCTGCCGCGATTCCACTTCGATCTCCTTTTCGGCAGCGAAGGCCAGCACCTTGCGCACGAAGGGAGACAGCGAAGAGCCGTAGACGATCATGATCCACTCCCGTTTTAGTTTCGATTCGATACTATTCCGCGCAATCCCCCCCGGCAAGCCTCGTCGCCAAGCGGCGAGCCTGCTTCACCGGACCTCGCATCCCTCGAAATGCGCGCTGAGCAGCGCCCGCCAGGCTTCGGGGCCGCCATCGTCGATTCCCGTGAGGCGGAGCGCGAAGTCGCGATACTCCTCGTGATTGGGGATGCCCCATTCGGCGGCGAGGACGTGCCCCTCGGCGGCGTCGAACCAGAGCGGGCCGCCATTTCCGCCGAAGGCCGGGCCGCCGACTTCGAAGCGCAACGCCCGCCGTCCCTGCCATCCTTCTTCGCGCACGAAGCGCGCGTCGGCGCGGCCGAGATAGCGCAGCCACCCGTCGGGGCCCGCCGGCGGCCAGATGAGAGGCAGGCCGAAGCTGAAGTCGGCGCGGCGATCGGCCCGCAATTGCGCCGTGACGGTGAGGCTGGCGAGATCGAAATCGAAGATGTGCCAGGGCTCGTCCGGGATCGGCAGCGAGCCCGTGAGGCGCCCGTCCGGAAGCTCGACGCGAACGTCGATCCGCCTTGCGAGGGGATCGTAGGTCAGGAAAGCGAACGCCTCGCGCCCGGCATCGGGCCGCAGCCGGCCGCCGGTGATCCGGCTCGCCTGTCCGCGCGCGAGGTCGAGATCGGCGGTGACCAAAGCGGCGTTGGTGCAGCGGCTGCGCATCTTCGCGACCTCGATATGGGTGCGGGTGGCGCGATAGACGTGGATCCGCTCCGCCTCGCTGCCGTCCCGGTTGCTGCGCACATAGGAGTAGATGCGCCCGATCCGCTCCTCGGGTCGCGCGAGCTCGGGGGCCGGCGCAGGACCGCAGCCGAGGAGCGCCGCCAGGAACGCGGCGAGCAACGCGAATCGGGGACCGGGCGCCATCAGCGGATCCGGTAATAGTCGGCGAGCCGGTCGAGGGCGAGGGTGAGGACGAGCTTGCCGGCGCGGGCCGGCCAGCCGAGCGCGCGCTCGACCTCGCGCATGCCTTCGCCGGCGCACACTACCCGCCACAGCACGTCGTCGAGGCCGCCGCCGACCGCCGCCACCGCGGCCTCGAAGCGGAGCTTGGCCGCGACGGCGGCGTCGCTCGGCTCCGCTTCCTCGGGCGCGCCGCCGGTCGGTCGGCCGACCGGGGCGCCGCTCCAACGCATCGTCACGCTCGGCGGCAGCTGCGAGCGTTCCCAATCCTCGCGCAGCCGCTCGGCCGCTTCATGCTGCCGGCCGCTGACATGGCCGCGCGCCTTCAGCCAGCCGAGCGGCGATTCGGCGAGGTTCACCGTCACCGAGCGCGCCGTCCGGTTGCGCGCCCGCCCGCCCGGCCGCGGCCGCCGCGGCGCTTCGTCGTCGGGCAGCGCCCGCTCGACCAGCAGCCGGTTCCTTCTTTCCTTCATGGTCTCGCACCCCTGCGAATCGCTGGAAAGAAGGGCTTGCCACGCCGGATATATTATTGAAAAGAGGCCGAACCGCATGGGTTAGGAAAAAGAGATGATCACCCGTATCCGCGAAGTGCGCCGCGCCAAGAAGATGACGCTGCAGGAGGTCGCCGACCGCTGCCAGCCGCCGACAACGCCGCAGACGGTTGGGCGGCTCGAGACCGGCACCCGCACCGTCTCCGTGGGGTGGCTGAACCGCATCGCCAAGGCGCTGGGCGTCGAGGCCGGCGACCTGGTCAAGCTGCCCGACCGCGAGGACGTGCCGATCGCCGCCACGCTCGAGCATGACGGCGCCAGGGCGCCGCGGCGGGAGGGCGTGATCATACCGCCGCAGCCGGAGCCCGGCGTCGTCGCGGTGACGGTGAACGGCAGCATCGGCGACTATCGCGCCGGCGACGAGATCTGGTGTCAGCGCCTCGGGCCGGAGGAATTCGGACGGGCGATGAACCGCGACGTGCTGATCCCGCGGCCCGCGGGGCGTTTCGCTTTCGGCCGCCTGATCGGCCGCGAGGAGGGGAAGCTCCACGTCCTTCCGCTGGGCGCCGGCCAGCGCCAGTCGGTCGTCGCGGACCCGCCCTGGCTCGCGGTGGCGACACGCCTGATCAGGGGGCTTTAAGGGAGCACGTCATCCCGGACTTGATCCGGGATCCATGAACCGAAGAGTCCGAGGGCTACCTCTAACGCTTGTGTTCATCGGTCCTGGCTTTCGTCAGGATGACGGCCTGCTCTGTCGCCACTCCGCGCCCCTGGCTGCGAGCTTGGCGTAGAGCGTCGGCAGCCCCGCCTCCCCCACCCGCTCGACCGGCCACCAGATCCCCTCCGCATCCCGCCGCGGCGCCGCGGCGCAAAGCAGCCGCATCTCGAGCGCGAAATGGGTGAAGACATGATCGACGCTGCCGGCGTCCACCCAGGCCGCGTCGGCGGGCGCCGCGTCGCTCGGCAGCGCGATCATGCCGCCGAGCAGGCCCCGCGGAGGGCGCTTAACCAGCAAGACGTGGCCGTCATGCTCGAGCCAGTAAGCGGTTCCGTTGCGCGAGGGACGCGGCTTCTTCCTGGCCCTGGCCGGAAAGCGCTCAGGTTCGCCGGCGGCGCGCGCCGCGCAGTATGGCGCGAGCGGACACCGCGCGCAGGCCGGCGCGCGGGGCGTGCAAATCGCCGCGCCGAGGTCCATCATCGCCTGTGCGAAATCGCCGCTCGGCCCCTCCGGCGTCACCTCGTCCACGAGCGCGCGAATGCGTTCGCGCGCGCCGGGCAGCGGCTCCTCGACGGCGAACAATCGGGCGACGACCCGCTCGACGTTGGAATCGACCACGACCGCCCGGGCGCCGAACGCGATCGCCGCGATGGCCGCCGCCGTGTAACGGCCGATGCCGGGAAGCCGTGCGAGCTCGGCCTCGCTGTCCGGAAACCTGCCGCCATGGTCGCGTGCCACCGCGCGGGCGCAGGCGAGAAGGTTGCGGGCGCGGGCATAATAACCGAGCCCGGCCCAGGCGCGCATCACCTCCTCGTCGGGCGCGGCGGCGAGCGCCTCGACCGTCGGCCAGCGCCGGGTGAAGGCCTCGAAATAGCGCTTCACGGCCGCGACCGTGGTCTGCTGGAGCATCACTTCGGACAGCCAGATGCGGTAGGGATCGGCCCGCTCGCCCGCGACGCAGCGCCAGGGAAGCCGCCTTTTATCCACAGCATACCAGCCGAGCAGGGCATTTGATGCATCGACGCGCATGCTCCCGCTATGCCATGCTCCGCGTCATGGGCAAACCGGGCGGAAAAGGCGGCAGGGCGGCCGCGGAGGCGCCGCGTTCGAAGCGGGCGCGCGCCGTTTCGGACATGCTGCCCGCGGTCGGCGGCGCCGCCTTCCGCCGCTTCGGCTTCATCCAATCCTCGATCGTCAGCCGCTGGCGCGAGATCGTCGGGGAGCGCTATGCGGCGGTGTCGGCGCCCGAATCGATCCGTTTCCCGCCGGGCCGCCGCTCGTCCGGAGTGCTGACCCTCGTCGTCGAAGGCGCGCACGCACCGATGATGCAGCATGTCGCGCCGACCATCGCCGAGCGCGTCAACCGCTTCTTCGGCTATGCAGCGGTCGAGCGGATCGCGTTCCGGCAAGGGCTGGTTCAGGTTGCGAAGGCAAGGTCACGCGCCGCGCCGCCCTCGCTGAGGCCCGTGCCTGCGGGCCTCGGCGATTCGCTGCGCGCGATCGACGATCCGGAGCTGCGCGCCTGCCTCGAAGCGCTTGCGCGCGGCCTCGGCACTCGCGATGAGCCTGCCATCGCCGCGATCCCGGTCGTCGGCACCATCGGTGGAGAGAGAAGACGATGAAGATTATGACTGGCGCCGCGCTGGCTGCCTTTTCGCTCATGCTGGCCGCTTGCGGGGACGGCGACGGCGCCGCCAACGTCAGCAGCCAGGGCCCGATTCCCCAGATCGCCGCGCCGAACAACGGCGACTGGACGCAGCTGGTGAGCCGCACCCCCGAAGGCGGCACCCGCATCGGCAATCCCAATGCGCCGGTAAAGCTGGTCGAATATGGCTCGCTGACCTGCCCCGCCTGCAAGGCCTTCTCCGACACCGCCACCCAGTCGCTGCGCGACACCTATGTGCGCTCGGGCCAGGTCAGCTGGGAATTCCGCCATTTGATCATCCACGGCGCTGCGGACGTCGTGCTGGCGATGCTGTCCGACTGCCAGCCGCAATCCGCCTTCTTCCGCACCATCGAGGACCTTTACGAGCAGCAGCCGGAGATCGTGGGCCGCTTCGAGGAGAGCGAGCAAAGGCAGATCGGCGCGATGCCGGCCGACCAGCAGGTCGCGGCGGCGGCGCGGGCGATGGAGGTCGGCGGCTTCTTCGCCCAGCGCGGCCTTCCGGAAGGACGCCAGAACCAGTGCCTCGCGAACCAGCAGGCCATCCAGCAGCTCGCCGACAGCACCAACCGCGCCTTCAGCCAGGAAGGCGTCGCCGGCACGCCGACCTTCTTCCTCAACGGCGACAAGCTCGATGTCTCCAACTGGCGCGACCTCGAGCCGCTGCTTCGCGAGCGGATCGGAGGCTGACGTGAAGCGCGCCTTCGCCCTTGTCGCCGCCGCTGCCGCGGTCCTTGCCGCGCCGATCGCCTTCGCGCCCGACAGCGCCGCCGCCCAGGCCCGGCGCGACTGGACGCGGACGATCGTCGCCACGCCCGAAGGCGGCTTCCGGATGGGCAATCCGGCGGCGCGGCTGAAGGTCGTGGAGTTCGTCTCGCTGACCTGCCCGCACTGCCGCGACTTCGCCGCGACCGGCGCCCGTCAGCTCGTCGACCGTTACGTCCGAACGGGCGCGGCGAGCTTCGAGATCCGGGCCTTTCCCCTGGATCCCGTCGCCGCGATGGCGGCCCAGCTCGCCCGCTGCGCCCCGGTCAGCCAGCAGTTCGCGATCAACGACGCGATGCTCGCTGCGCAGGACCAATGGATCGGACGGCTCCGGGCGCTTTCGAACGAGCAGATGAGCGCGCTCCAGCAGCTCCCCGAGCCGGAGCTGCGAGTGCGTCTGGCATCGGTGATGCAGCTCGACGCGATCGCCGCGCGCCACGGCGTGACCGCCGCCCGGCTGCGTCCCTGCCTCGCCGACGAAGCAGGCGCGCAGCGCATCGCGGCGATCAGGGCCGGCGGCGAGCGTCTGGGCGTCAGCGGCACGCCGAGCTTCCTGATCAACGGCCGGCTCCAGGACCACGTCCACGACTGGACGGCCCTCGAGCCGCTTCTGCGGGGGAGGTAGGAGCGGCGTGAACGGCTCGGGGGGGCTCGCTTGCAGATAAGGCGCCTCAAGCTTTCCGGCTTCAAGAGCTTCGTCGAGCCGGCGGAGCTCCGGATCGAGCCCGGCCTCACCGGGGTCGTGGGCCCGAACGGCTGCGGCAAATCCAACGTGCTCGAAGCGATCCGCTGGGTGATGGGCGAGTCGTCGCCCAAATCGATGCGCGGCGCCGGCATGGACGACGTCATCTTCGCCGGAACCGCGACGCGGCCGCCGCGCGACTTCGCCGAAGTGTCGCTGCTGGTCGAGGCGGAAGGGGACGACCTCGCGGGAGATTTCGGCGTGCCGCGCGAAGGTGAGCTCGAAGTCACCCGCCGGATCGAGCGCGGCGCGGGATCCGCCTACCGGGTCAACGGCCGCGACGTCCGCGCCAAGGACGTCGCCTTGCTGTTCGCCGACGCAGCGACCGGCGCCCACTCTCCCGCCCTCGTCAGCCAGGGCAAGATCAGCGCGGTCATCGCAGCCAAGCCGACCGAGCGCCGGCTGATGCTCGAGGAGGCGGCCGGCATTGCGGGGCTCCACGTCCGCCGCAAGGACGCCGAGCAGAAGCTGCGCGCCGCCGAGGCCAATCTGGTGCGGCTCGACGAGATGCTCTCCGACATGGAGCAGCGCGCCAACGCCCTGCGCCGCCAGGCGCGGGCGGCGGAGCGGTACAGGAAGCTCTCGGAGCAGATCAGGGTCGCCGAGGCGCGGCTGGTCTTCGCGCGCTGGCGCGAAGCCGCGGACGCGGCCGACGCGGCCAAGGCCGAGGCCGAGACGGCCGTCGAGGCGGTCGAACGCGCGGCCGAGGCGCAGCGGGCGGCGGCGGCTTATCAGAACGAGGCGGCGAAGGTGCTCGCCGGGAAGCGCGCCGAGGCGCAGGCGGCGCGCGAGCAGGCGACCGCGCTCGGCCATCGCCTCGCCACCTTGCGCGCGGAGCGCGACACAATCTCCCGCCGCATCGCCGAGCTCGCCGAGCGCCACAAGGCGCTGGTCGCGGACCGCGCCCGCGAGGCGGCGCTTCGCGAGGACGCCGGCGGCGCCCTCGCCCGTCTCGAAGAGGAAGGCGCGGCCATCGCGCGGCGGCTCGCCGAGGCCGAAGCCGGTCGCGGCACGATCGACATCCGCACGGTCGCGCTCGAGGACCAGGCGCGCGAGGCCGAGGCGGCGCTGGCCCGCGCGCGCGCCGTGCAGGCCGCGGAGCAGGCCGAGGCCCGGGTCGCCTCGGCTGCCCACGGAGCCGCACAGGCCCGCCTCGCCCGCGCCGAAGCCGAGGCCGAGCGCCTCCGTCTGCAGCTGGACGAGGTCGGCGAAGCCGCGCCTTTGGTCGAGGCGAAGCGCGCCGCCTTGCAGGCGAAGCAGGCTGCCGACGCCCGCCTGGCCGAGGCGCAGCAGGCGATCGCCTCCGCCGAGGGGCGCCGCCAGCGGGCCGCCGCCGAACGCGACTCCGCCGAGAGCGAGGGCGCTTCCGCCCGCGCCGCGCTCGCCGCCCTCGAATCCGAAGCGACCGCTCTGATCAAGGCGGTGGAAGGCAGCAGCGGCGACCGCGCGATCAACCACGTCAAGGCCGCGCCCGGTTACGAGCGCGCGCTCGCCGCGGCGCTCGGCGACGACCTCGACGCCGCGCTCGAAGGCGATGCGCCCCGACGCTGGACAGGAGCCGCTTCCGCGCCGGGCGACCCCTCGCTCCCCGGCGGATGCGAGCGGCTGGCGGATCGCGTCGCCGCCCCCGCCGCGCTGGCGCGGAGGCTGGCGCAGATCGGCGTCGTCGAGGCCGACGACGGCTCGATCGTGCTGGCCGCCGGCCAGCGCCTCGTCACTCGCGACGGCCGGCTGCGGCGCTGGGACGGTTTCGCGGCCAGCGGCCTCGGCGCCGCCGCCGCAGAGCGGCTGATCCGGGTCAACCGTCTGGCCGAGATCGAACAGGCGCTGCCGGACGCGGCCGGAGCGGTGGCCGAAGCGCAAGCCCGCATCGACGCGGCCCGGGCCGCCATCGAGGCGGCCCGCCTCGACGCCGACGCCGCCCGCCGTGCCGAAGCGGAAGCCTCGGCGGCGATCCGCGCGGCGGCGCAGGCGGAGGATGCCGCGAACGTCGCGATCGAGCGCCTCGAGCTCAGGCGCACCGGTCTCGCCGAGCGCGCGGAGATCGCCGAGGCCGACCGCGCCGACGCCGCCCGCGCCGCCGACGAAGCCGCCGCGATGGTCGCCGCTTTGCCCGACGCAGGCGCGACGGAAACGCGGGTCGCCGAGCTTCGGGGCCGCGCGGAAGCGGCGCAGCAGGCGCTCGCCGAAGTCCGCGCCGAGGCGGCCACCCACGCCCGCGCCGTCTCCGCCGACAAGCAGCGCGCCGCCGCGGCGAAGCAGGAAAGCGAGGACTGGCGCGTCCGTGCCGCCGAGGCGGACCGCCGCCACGCCGACATGGGCCGCCGCATCGCCGAAGCCGAGGAGGAAGCCGAGCGCCTCGCCGGCGCCCCGGAGCGGATCGCCGCCCAGCTCGGCGAGATGGAGGCGACGAGCCTCGCGGCGTTCGAAGCGGCGGAAGCGGCCGCGGCGGCCGAGCGCGGCAGCGAGGAAGCGCTTCGCGAGACGGAAGGCCGTCTGGCCGAAGCCGGCGAAGCGCTCGCCACCGCCCGCGAGGCCCGTGCCGGCGCCCTCGCCCGCCACGAGAATCAGGAAGCGCGCCGCGTCGAGATGGGCCGCATCTCGGGCGAGCGCTTCGAATGCCCGCCGCCTCTGCTTCCCGAGAAGATCGGCTTCGACGCAGCTTCGCTCGCGCCCGCCGCCGAGGAATCGGCGCGCATGGATCGGCTCAACGCGGAGCGCGAGCGGATCGGGCCGGTCAACCTCGTCGCCGAGCGCGAGCTGGCCGAGCTCGACGAGGGGCGCGAGAGCTCGCAGGCCGAGCGCGAGGAATTGGGCCTGGCGATCAACCGCCTGCGCGGCTCGATCGGCAGCCTCAACCGCGAGGGCCGCGTCCGTCTGCTCGCCGCCTTCGAGCAGGTCGACCGCCACTTCCGCAGCCTGTTCACCACCCTGTTCCAGGGCGGCCAGGCGCATCTCGAGCTGGTCGAATCGGACGATCCGCTCGAGGCCGGGCTGGAGATCATGGCCCAGCCACCCGGCAAGCGGCTCGCCACCTTGACCCTGCTCTCCGGCGGGGAGCAGGCGCTGACCGCGATCGCGCTGATCTTCGCTCTGTTCCTGACCAAGCCCGCCCCGATCTGCGTCCTCGACGAAGTCGACGCCCCCCTCGACGACGCCAATATCGAGCGCTTCTGCGACCTGCTCGACCGGATGACCGCCGAGACCGACACGCGCTACCTGATCGTCACCCACAATGCGGTGACGATGAGCCGCATGCACCGGCTGTTCGGCGTGACGATGGTCGAGAAAGGCGTCAGCCGCCTGGTCAGCGTCGACCTCGGCGGCGCCGAAAGCCTGCTGGCGGCCGAGTAGTTCCTCCCCATGCGAAAGCATGGGGAGGGGGACCACCCGCAGGGTGGTGGAGGGGTAACTGGCTCGGCCTGCGCAAATACCCCTCCACCACCCTTCGGGTGGTCCCCCTCCCCATCGCCTTCGGCGACGGGGAGGAATAGAAGGGCCCGATGCCCGAGCCCGAGCCCCTCTCGATCGCCTTCCTGCTCTACCCCGAGGTCACCCAGCTCGACCTGACCGGACCCGCGCAATTCCTGTCCCGGATCGGGGGGACGATGCATTATGTCGCGAAGACCGCCGAGCCGGTCGCGACCGACGCGGGCTTCTCGATCCTGCCGACCGCGACCTTCGCCGGCGTCCCCGCCGCCGACATAATCTGCGTCCCCGGCGGGATCAGCTGCGTCGACGTGATCGAGGATGACGAGACCCTCGCCTGGGTGCGCGGCGTCGGCGAACGCGCGCAGTGGGTGACCAGCGTCTGCACCGGTTCGCTGATCCTCGGCGCCGCCGGGCTGCTCAACGGCTACCGCGCCGGCTGCCACTGGGCCTGGCGCGAGCATCTTTCCCTGTTCGGCGCAGAGCCGGTGGCCGAGCGGGTCGTGTTCGACCGCAACCGCGTCACCGGCGGCGGAGTCACCGCCGGCATCGATTTCGCGCTCGCCTTGATCGCGGCGATCCGCGGCGAAGCGCATGCCCGCGTGGTTCAGCTGGCGCTCGAATACGACCCTGCGCCCCCTTTCGATTCGGGCTCGCCGGAGCGCGCCGCGCCGGAGCTGATCGCCGTGTACCGCAAGCGCATGGAGGCGCTGGCGCCCGGCCGCGACGAACGCATCCGCGCGGCGGCCGAGCGGCTAAGCGAGCCGGCCGGCCAGTGAACGCGCCGTTCGTCCCCTCGCATCCGCCGCGGGGCGACAGGCCGGTGGCGACCTGGCGCGGCTTCGTCGGCGAGCGGGCGCGCACCGCGGTCTACGGCTGGTCGGAGCTCGCCTTCCGCGAGACCTATATCCGGCGGCGGATCCTCGGCTTCAACGTCCACATTCCGCTCGGTCCCGAGATGGTCCAGCACGTCATGCTCGACAATGCGGCGAACTACGCCAAGCCCGACATCGTCAAGCGCCTGCTCGCGCCGGCGATCGGCCGCGGCCTGCTCACCTCCGACGGCGCGCTGTGGCGGGAGCAGAGGAAGATCGTCGCTGCCAATTTCTCGCCCGCGGCGGTCGATGGGCTGATGCCCGAATTCGGCGCGGTCGGGCGGGAGGCGCTGGCGCGGTGGGAGCCCGGCGTGCGCAACATGGCGCTCGAGGCGACCCAGGCGACGATGCGGGTGATCTCGAATACCCTGTTCGGCGGCGACGCGCGGCTGACCAGCGACGCCGCAATGGCCCACATCACTGCGGCACTCGAAGGCTTCAGCGAGGCGCGGCTGCAGGCGATGCTCGGCCTGCCGCGCATCCCGTGGACTCCGCGCGGGTGGAAGGCGAAGCGCGGCCAGGCCTATTTGCGGCGGACGCTCGAGGCGGTGGTCGGGGAGCGGCTTCCGGACGGCGGGCCCGACGACTTCCTCGGCCGCCTGATCCGCGGCCTCGACGCGAAATTCGAGCCGAAGGAAGCCGCCGCGCTCGCCGCCGACAATGCTATGACCTTCTACCTCGCCGGCCACGAGACCACCGCCAATGCGGTGAGCTGGACGCTCTACCTCCTCTCCGAGCAGCCGGAGCTGCAGCAGGCGGCGGCGGAGGAAGCGGCGGCGGCCCTCGCCCGCGGCGAGGGGCCGGAGTTGGCCGAGCGGCTGCCGCTGCTGCGCCGGGTGCTCGAGGAGGCGCTGCGCCTCTATCCTCCCGCCCCCCGTTTCGACCGGCAGGCGGTCGCCGCCGACGAGCTGGGCGGCCACGCGGTCACGGCCGGCGACATCGTCTCGATCTGGCCCTGGCTGCTCCACCGCCACCAGTCTTTGTGGGACGAGCCCGACCGCTTCGATCCGGACCGTTTCCTCCCCGAGCGCCGCGCCGGCCGCCACCGCTTCCAGTATATCCCGTTCGGAGGCGGACCGCGGCTCTGCGTCGGCGCCCGCTTCGCGACCGTCGAGGCGCTGACCGTCCTCGCTCACTGGCTCGCCGCCTGGCGCTTCTCGCCGGTGTCCGGCCGCGAGGTCAGGGTCCACGGCCTCGTCACCCTCCGCCCCCATGGGGGGCTGCCGCTGACGCTGGAGGAGCGATCGGCGTAATTTGCTATTGCGAATAATTCTCAAGAGCGATAGCCCCCTCCCGACGCAAAGCTGCGCAGAGGGAGTTTCCGTTGGTCGCCCGTACAATATCTTTGATTGCCGTCTCGGCTGCGCTTGCGGCCCCCGCTTTGGCCGAAGCGCGCGCGGCCGAGGAGTCTGCGGCCTCCGCCGAGTCGGTCGATCTGGGCGTCGCCGAAGGCGAAGCCGCGCAAGGCGGCGCTATCGTCGTGACCGGCCAGCGCGCCGAATATGGCGCCCGCTCGACCCGCAGCGCGACCCGCACCGACACCGAGATCCGCGACGTGCCCCAGGCGATGACGGTGATCTCGGAAAGCCAGATCGAGGACCAGGCGCTGCGCTCGATCGCCGATGTCCTCACCTACGTCCCCGGGGCCACCCCCGGCACCGGCGAGAGCAACCGCGACCAGATCACTTTGCGCGGCAACAACACCACCGCCGACTTCTTCCTCGACGGCCTGCGCGACGATTCCCAATATTTCCGCGACCTCTACAATGTCGACCGGGTCGAGGTGCTGCGCGGGCCCAATGCGATGATCTTCGGCCGTGGCGGCGGCGGAGGCGTCGTCAACCGGGTGACCAAGCGTGCCAGCGGCGAGGCCTGGCGCGAGTTCGCGCTGGCCGGCGACAGCGAGGGCGGCGTGCGCCTCACCGGCGACGTCGACCAGCCGCTCGGCTCCGGCATCGGGCTGCGCGTCAACGGCGTCTGGGAGCATGGCGAAAGCTTCCGCCGCGGAGTCGAGATCGACCGCTGGGGCGTCAATACGACGCTCGGCGCCACAATCGGCGATACGCGCCTCGATTTCTCCTACGAATATTTCCACGACCGCCGCACCACCGATCGCGGCGTCCCCGCGTTCAACGACCGTCCGCTCGAGGGCGCCGACCGGCTGTTCTTCGGCGATCCCGAGGACAGCTTCGCCGACGTCGACGTCCATATCGGCAGCTTCGCGGTCGAGCACCGGCTCGCCGAAGGCCTGACGCTGCGCAACCGCACCCAATATGCGGATTACGACAAGGCCTATCAGAACATCTATCCCTCCGACCTCAACGAGGCGTCGGGCATCGTCAGCCTCTCCGCCTATCGCGACACCGCCCGGCGCCACAATCTGATCAGCCAGACCGACCTCGTCTGGCGGACCGACACCGGCGGCGTCGGCCACACATTGCTGTTCGGCTTCGAGCTCGGCCGGCAGGAGACTCGCAGCCGCCGCTTTAACGGCTTCTTCCAGCCGAGCGACAGCGCCGGCTTCGGCGTCCTGGCGTCCTCCCCGACGATCGATGCCGACATCGTCTTCCGCCCGGTCAACACCAACGCCGCCCGAACGCCCGCCAACTTCAACGAGACCGAGGCGACGATCGCCGCGATCTACGTCCAGGACCAGATCCGGATCTCCGACGCGTTCGAGATCCTCGCCGGCCTGCGCTTCGACCGCTTCGATCTCGACGCCGTCAACCTCAACAACGGCGCCCGCTTCGGCCGCACCGACGAGTTGGTCTCGCCGCGCCTCGGCCTGATCTTCCGCCCGGCGCCCGCGCTGACGCTCTACGCCAGCTACAGCCGCTCCTATCTGCCCAGCGCCGGCGACCAGTTCACCTCCCTCGACCTTACCGGCGCGGCGCTGGAGCCCGAGCGATTCGACAATTACGAGGTGGGCGCGAAATGGGAGCCCGTCCCCGGCCTGCTCGCCACGCTCGCGGTCTACCAGCTCGACCGCACCAACACCCGCGCGCCCGGGCCGACGCCCGGCACGATCGTGCTCACCGGCGCCCAGCGCAGCCGCGGCATCGAGATCGGCCTCGAGCGCAACGTCACCGACCGCTGGCAGGTCTCGGCCGGCTATGCGCTTCAGGAGGCCGAGATCAGCCGCACCACCGCCGCCGCGCCCGCCGGCCGCGCCGTGCCTTTGGTTCCGCGCCACCAATTCTCGATGTGGAACCGTTACGAGGTCGCCGAGCGCTTGGGCCTGGGCCTGGGCCTGGTCGCCCGCTCGCGCATGTACACGTCCATCAGCAACGCCGTGACCCTCCCAGGCTACGCCCGCCTCGACGCCGCCGCCTTCTTCGAGCTCAGCGAGGGCATCGAGGCGCAGCTCAACCTCGAGAACGTCACCGGCGCCGATTATTTCGCCACCGCCCACAACGACAACAACATCGCCCCCGGCGCCCCCCGCACGCTCCGCGGCACGGTCAGGTTCAGGTTCTAGCCGTCATTGCGAGCGCAGCGAAGCAATCCAGTCTGCGCAGGCTAGCGCGGAGGAGCCGGATGAAGCAGCCGGCCGTCTACATCATGGCCAGCAGGCGTAATGGCACCGTCTACACCGGCGTCACCTCGAACCTCGTGCAGCGCACCTCGCAGCATCGCAACCTCCGCAAGGGCTTTGCGGGCAAATATCGGTGCGGAATGCTCGTCTGGTATGAGGTGCACGATGAGATGGGCAGCGCCATCGCTCGCGAAAAGCAGCTCAAGGGCGGGTCGAGAAGGAAGAAGCTCGCGCTCATCGAGGCGATGAACCCGGAGTGGGCGGACCTGTTTGAGAGCATCTGCTGACGGCAGCCCCCTCCGTCATTGCAAGCGCAGCGAGGCAATCCAGCCCAGTGTCGGAGCTACTGGATTGCTTCGTCGCTCCGCTCCTCGCAATGACGGAGCTGCATGAACGTCGGCATCCTCGAGACCGGGCGCCCGCCGGGCGACCTCGCGGCGCGCTTCGGCGACTATCCGGCCATGTTCCGCGACCTGCTCGGCCCCGGCTTCGAGACCGCCACCTACGATGCGGCCGCGGGGGAGCTTCCGGAGCGGCCGGAGGCGCACGACGCCTATCTGGTCACCGGCTCGCCCGCGGGCGTTTACGACCCGCTCCCCTGGATCGCCCCGCTGAAGGCGTTCCTGCGCGGGGCGAAAGGCAAGGCGAAGCTGGTCGGGATCTGCTTCGGCCATCAGATCATGGCCGAGGCGTTCGGCGGCAAGGTCGAGAAGTCGGACAAGGGCTGGGGCGTCGGCCTCCAGACCTACGAGGTGGCCGCCCGCGCCCCGTGGATGGACGATGCCGGGCGCATCGCCGTTCCGGTCTCGCACCAGGACCAGATCGTCGTGCAGCCGCCGCAAAGCACGATCCTCGCCGCTTCGGCCTTCACCCCGTTCGGCATGCTCGCCTATCGCGACCAGCCGGCGATCTCGATGCAGTTCCACCCGGAGTTCGCGCCCGATTACGCCAGGGCGCTGATCGCGCTTCGCCGCGACATCCTTCCCGATCCCGACGCCGCCTCGGCCTCGCTCGACCGGCCCGACGACCGCGCCCGCGTCGCCGCCTGGATCCGCCGCTTCCTGAGGGACGGCGCATGACCGCGTGGCGGGCCATCGAGGGCGACATCACCGCGCTCCGGGTCGACGCGATCGTCAACGCCGCGAACGAAAGCTTGCTGGGCGGCGGCGGCGTCGACGGGGCCATACATCGCGCCGCCGGCCCTGATCTGCTCGCCGAATGCCGGGCGCTGGGCGGCTGCCCGACCGGCGAGGCGCGGCTCACGCAAGGGTACCGGCTGCCTGCCCGCCACGTCGTCCACACCGTCGGTCCGGTCTGGCGCGGCGGAGGTCGAGGCGAGGCCGAGCTGCTCGGGTCCTGCTACCGCAACAGCCTCGCCCTCGCACGCGAGCACGAGCTGCGCACCATCGCTTTCCCGGCAATCTCGACCGGCATCTACGGCTACCCCGCTCCGCTGGCGGCGGCAGTCGCGGCGGAGGCGGTGGCCGCCGAGCTCGCCGCGCATCCGGACGCCTTCGACGAGATGCTGTTCGTCGGCTTCAGCCCCGATGCGACGCGCATCTGCGCCGAGGCGATCGCGGCCGTACGGGCGCCACGCTGAGGCGACGTTCGCGGCGGGCGGGCACGCCGCAATGTTCTTCTCACAATGTCAAAGAGCCGCGCCGAGCTTGCGACTCGGCATTGGCCCTTATGATAGGAAGATTCCTACAAGTCAAGAACAAAAATGAAACGACTTCGGCCGGTCGCGACCCCACAACGGCACGGCTAGAAGAAGTCGACCTTGTCGTAATGGGCGGGCGGCGAGATCACCTCCATCCGCTCGGTCAGCAGCGGTCGGAAGCTGGGGCGCGACTTGATCACCGAATACCAGTCCGTCGTCTGCTTGTGCCCGCGCCACTCGATGCCTCCGAGATAGTCGGCGACCGACAGGTGCGCCGCCGCGGCGAGGTCGGCGAGGCTGAGCACCGGGCCGGCGAGCCAGCGGCGGTGATCGAGCAGGTAATCGAGATAGTCGAGATAGTTGTTGGCGACCTTCATCGCCTCGCGCAGCACCCGCGTGTCGGGCGGATCGCGCGCGACCAGCCGCTTGGTCATCCGCTCTTCCATCATCGGCGCCACCACCTCGCGGTAGAGCTGGTCGTCGAGCCAGGCGACGAGCCGGCGGACCTCTGCGCGGTTGACCGCCGTGCCCGGGATCATCGGCGATTTCTGGATCGTCTCCTCGAAATATTCGCAGATCGCGCCGCTGTCGATCAGCACCGTGCCGACCTTGTCCTCGACCAGCACCGGCGTCTGGCCGGCCGGGTTCATGTCGACGAACTCGTCGCGGCGCAGCCAGGGCGATTCGCGCACCAGCTCGTGCGCCACGCCCTTTTCGCCGAGCAGCAGCCGGACCTTGCGCGAGAACGGGCAGAGCGGGAACTGGTAGAGCTGCCACATCGCCACAGGCTTTAGCGCCCGCGCCGAATAGGTCTACGCACCTTTTGCGGGAGACGCTGCCGGGAGCCCGCCTCAGCGGCGCCCGCGCCTGGCGCGGGCCGCGTCGACGGCGCGGGCGACGTCCGCCTCCATCCGCTCGAGCGCGCGCCGCATCTCGGGGGCGACGATTGCGAGCTGTTCGGCCGCGGCGCCCGCGCCCGCGGTCGCGGCGCGAATGTCGTGGCGCAGCCGCGCCTCGAAAGTGGGGTCGCCGTCTGCCGCGAGGTCGCCGAGCGTCTCGTCGCGCCGGTGCGGCCGGCGATGGCGCGCGCCGCGGGGATCGGCCGCGTCGATCGCATCGACCAGCGGCCCGATCGGCACGTCGAGCAGCGCCCCGACGACGCGGTCGACCGCTTCGCCGGCGGCCTCGACCTCGGCCGGATGCGGGATCGCGCGGGCGATGTCGCGGTCGGCATCGTCATGGGGATGGGCGGCAGCCGGTCCGGCGGCCGCCAAAGCGGCAAGGCCGATCAGGATCCTACGCATACAAGCCTCCTCGAACTCGACAGGTGCCGCACGCGGCGAAAACGCCCGGGCGCGCGACTCGGTTGCGCCAGCCTAGCCGCCGCGCCTGAGCCGACCCTGAACGGCGGCTCAATGATCGTGCTGCTCGCCGCTCTCGCCTTGGTCGTGGTCCTCGCCCGATTGGTCGGCGCCGGGTGGCGGAGACGGCCGCGGAAGATGCGCCGTCGCCCGCTCGATCCGCTGGGACACTGCGGGGATCTGCACGGCGATTCGCGGCAGCAGCTGGACCAGGCCGCGGACCAGCGCCGGGTCCTCGAACGCGCGGTAGGTCTCGAGGTTGAGGCGGCGGCCGGCCGGCGACGCGAAGAAG
>Ga0196965_1000372_pt1 | contig 29291 bp, 20 predicted proteins | sample S1_20metaG_FD_148668 | JGI IMG/M metagenome (GOLD analysis project Ga0196965, IMG submission 148668) | Soil microbial communities from Anza Borrego desert, Southern California, United States - S1_20 | ecosystem: Environmental > Terrestrial > Soil > Desert | place: USA: California | collected...
TCAGGTTGTTAGTGCTGTTTTTATGGCCTCCCGAAAAGATGATGGTCGATGAGCAGGACCCCAGAGCAATTGCTCTCATGGCGTGATGAAGAGCCGGAATTTTAAATTTTGTCGTGTACAGAGAAAAAGCCGGCGCCATAGTTATAAAATAATTCGAAAATGGGCGCTAGTCGTTAAAGAAATTATGAAAGCCGGTGAAATATAAGATAATTTTGCACCGGATATGTGGAGATTGAACGTAAAAGAAATCAACGCTATGAGAAAATTACCGGAAAATAATACCCTAAGGATTTGAAAGCAATAATTGCCTTGTTTTAAATCCGGGTTTGTGGGAGGGCCATAACCGTGACCGGCAAGAAACAGACCCATCCTAAAAATTGACATCGGACGTTAGTTTGAACCCAATCCCGAGGTTCTATTAAAATTTCCGGCTCGACTCATTTGCGTTGATGATTATTTATTCAATAATTTTGCATTTTGCGCGCGACTCATCGACTCTGTCGCGAAGCTCTTTGCCCGGCTTGAAATGCGGTACGTATTTTTTTGCCAATGCTACAGAATCACCCGTTTTAGGGTTGCGCCCCATACGCGGCGGGCGTAAATGCAGAGAAAAACTGCCAAAACCTCTAATCTCAATGCGTTCACCGGAAGATAATGCCTGATTCATTTTCTCAATGATGCATTTTACTGCCAGCTCCACATCTTTTTGTGCAAGATGAGGTTGTTGTCTAGCAAGCGCTTCAATCAATTCGGATTTTGTCACATTCTATCCTGTGCAAATAAATAAAATCAAAAGGGGTATGCAGTTATGCATACCCCGTATGGTTTTTATTTTTCCATTTGTTTAAAGATATCACCCAAGGTAGGCGTACCAGTTGGTTGCTGGGTGTAATCTTTAATAGCGTGAGACTCTTCTTCCTGATCTTTGGCTTTAATGGATAAAGAAATGGTTTTGCTTTTCTTATCCACGCCGATGAATTTGGCTTCAACGGCATCGCCTTCCTTCAGCAGAGTGCGTGCATCTTCAACGCGATCACGTTGAATCTCGGAAGCGCGTATATAGCCTTCAACATGATCGGCCAATGTAACAACGGCGCCTTTAGCGTCGACTTCCTTGATAGTGCCTTTAACCAGGCTGCCTTTCTCATGAGTCGCCAGGAAGTTCTGGAACGGATCCTGCTCAAGCTGTTTGATACCCAGGGAGATACGCTCACGTTCGGAATCAACCGCTAAAATGACAGTTTCCAGCTCATCGCCTTTTTTGAATTCACGGACCGCTGCTTCGCCGTCATCAGCCCAGGAAATGTCGGACATATGCACCAGACCGTCAATACCGCCTTCCAGACCGATGAAGATGCCGAAATCGGTAATCGATTTGATTTTGCCTGAAATCTTGTCGCCTTTGTTATGAGTTGCCGCGAATTCATCCCAAGGGTTGGTTTTGCATTGTTTCATGCCCAGAGAAATACGACGGCGTTCTTCGTCGATTTCCAGTACCATGACTTCAACTTCATCGCCCAATTGAACGATCTTGGATGGATTGACGTTTTTGTTGGTCCAATCCATTTCAGACACGTGCACCAGGCCTTCCACGCCTTCTTCGATTTCGACGAAGCAGCCGTAATCGGTCAGGTTGTTCACTTTGCCGAATACGCGGGTACCGGCTGGGTAACGGCGGTTGATGTTTTGCCATGGATCTTCACCCATTTGCTTCATGCCTAATGAAACACGGTTTTTGTCCTTGTCGTATTTCAGCACTTTAACCTGGATTTCCTGACCGATTTCAACACACTCGGAAGGATGACGCACACGACGCCATGCCATATCGGTAATGTGCAACAAACCGTCAATACCGCCCAGATCGATGAATGCACCGTAATCGGTCAGGTTTTTAACCACACCGGTAACGATCGCGCCTTCTTCCAGGGTTTTCAGCAGTTCTTCTCTTTCCGCGCTGTATTCTTTTTCTACAACCGCACGACGTGACAGAACGACGTTATTGCGTTTCTGGTCGATCTTGATAACTTTGAATTCCAGATCACGATTTTCCAGGAAAGTTGTATCTCTGATCGGGCGCACATCAACCAGTGAACCTGGCAGGAATGCACGTAATGCGCCGACAGCCACAGTGAAACCGCCGCGCACTTTACCGGTAATACGGCCGGTAATCGTGGCTTCTTTTTCGAATGCGCTTTCCAGTTCAGACCAGGCTTTGTTTTTCTTCGCTTTATCTCGGGAAAGAAGTGTAGCGCCTAAACCATCTTCAAATAAATCAAGGGCAACTTCAATTTCGTCACCGACTTTAACTTCCAGTTCGCCGTCATTGTTCAAGAACTGCCATTTTGGAATGACACCTTCTGATTTGGAATGAGTGCTGACGATGATCATATCGTTTTCGATATCGACCACAGTACCCATTAACATGGCGCCTGGACGCATTTCTGTCTTGGTTAGACTTTCTTCAAATAATTCCGCAAAGCTTTCGCTCATTTTCAATTTTCCCAAGCCTGTCGAAATTCGAACAAGCCTTCTCGTTGTCAAAGTTAAAAAAATACTGCATATAATGCATGCAGCTGTAAAAAAATCCTTAATGGATTAAATTCAGTACTTCCTCGATGACCTCATCGATCGTCATATTGGAGGAGTCGATATAAAGCGCATCGCTGGCCATAGCCAATGGAGCCGTTTTTCGCTCCATATCACGGCGGTCACGCTCTTCTATCTCACTCGTTAAGAGAGTAAGGTTAGCATCAATTCCTTTTTCTATCAACTGTTTATATCTTCTTTGGGCTCTTTCGGCCGCGCTCGCCGTCAAAAACACTTTTATTTCGGCATCGGGAAAAACCACGGTTCCCATATCGCGGCCGTCAGCGACCAGTCCCGGCATCTTCCTGAAATCCTTCTGCTTCTGAAGCAGCGCGCGCCGCACTTCAGGCAATGCGGCAACGATCGAAGCCGCATTGCCTGTGCTTTCAAGGCCCAATTGCGAGGTAATATCCTCGCCATTGAGCCTAACCACGAGCTCATCGTTGCACTCAAACTCTAACGCCATAGATTGCGCCACTTTCACAATCTCAGACTCATCGGCCAGATCGATCTTATGCTTCAATACCGCAATAGCCAGCGAGCGATAGATAGAGCCGCTATCGAGATAATGCCAACCCAATCTTCTTGCTACAGTCCGGCTGACCGTGCCTTTGCCCGCTCCGCTAGGGCCATCGATCGTTAAAACCGGTACAGTCATTACATCTCCTCGCAAACCAGATCGAGCCCCAGACTCTTGACCAGATCCTTGAATTCCGGAAAAGACGTGTTCACATTCTCGCAATCGTGAACGGTAATAGGTGCATTAGCGCGCAATCCGGCAATTGAAAACGACATCGCGATGCGATGATCGCCATGAGAGATCACGTCGCCGCCGCCTATCGGCCCGCCCTGAATGATCATGCCGTCTGCCGTTGGCTGCGCATCGACCCCTAAAACCTGCAATCCATCCGCCATGACCTGAATCCGGTCCGATTCCTTGACCCGGAGCTCTTCCGCGCCTGTCAAGCGTGTCTGCCCTTCCGCGCAGGCGGCGGCTACAAACAGCACAGGAAATTCGTCGATGGCCAGAGGCACCAGCGCTTCCGGTATATCGATGCCTTTTAACGGACTGTAAACCACATGCAGATCAGCCACTGGTTCGCCGCCGACGACGCGCTCATTAAGCACTTCAATGCGGGCGCCCATCAGCTTCAGAATATCGATTACGCCGGTACGCGTCGGGTTAATGCCGACATGTTTCAGCAGAAGATCAGAGCCCGGCGCAATGGAAGCGCCGACCAGGAAAAATGCCGCCGATGAAATATCGCTGGGCACGTCGATTTCGGTCGCTTTTAAATGCCCATCGGAATTAATGCTGACCTTGCTTCCCTGCTTTTTTACCGGGTAGGAAAAACCGGCCAGCATGCGTTCGGTATGATCGCGCGTCGGCGCAGGCTCTGTCACGCTGGTTTCGCCTTGCGCATACATGCCGGCCAGAAGCAGGCACGATTTGACCTGGGCGCTGGCCATCGGCATCACGTAATCGATGCCCGTCAATTGCCCGGCCTTGCCGGTAATATGCAAAGGCGCCGTGCCTTTCTCCGTGGTTTTAATATCGGCACCCATTGCTGTCAATGGCTCGGTAACGCGTTTCATGGGCCTGCCCGATAGCGATTTATCGCCCGTCAGAACCGAATTGAACGGCTGCCCCGCCAATAAGCCGCTCAGCAGGCGCATGGACGTGCCCGAATTGCCGAGATACAACTCCTTTGCAGGTGCTTTCAGGCCGTGCTTGCCGACGCCGTGAATTATCAATTCACCGTTGACCGGGCCTTCAATTTGAACCCCCATATCGCGGAAAGCCTGCAGCGTTGCCAAAGCGTCTTCCGCTTCGAGAAAGCCTTTGACATGCGTCACGCCTTCAGCCAGTGAGCCCAGCATAATCGAGCGGTGCGAGATGGACTTATCGCCCGGCACCCGCGTCTCGCCCTGTAATTTGCCACCCGGTTGAACTTTAAATATTATTGTTTTCGACATTATTACCTTCAAACTGATCAAGAAAGCGTTGCCTCGCATTTCGGGCATACGTAAAAGTTTCAAAAAGCTGCCGGCCGTCATCGTTTGCCAGCATCTGTTCTATTTTATCCAGTTCACCCTTTAATTGCTGAATTAACGGAATGATTTGATCCTTATTGGCCGAACAGATATCCAGCCACATGGTCGGATCACTGGAAGCGATACGGGTAAAATCCCTGAAGCCGCCGGCGGCATACTTGAAGATTTCGCTTTGCTCATCCTTGCGCCCGAGCATGTCCACCAGGGAATATGCCAGAACATGGGGCAGATGGCTGGTCGCCGCCAAGATCGCATCATGGTGGTCAACATCCATGATGGAAACGGAAGACCCTAGGCCTTCCCAGAAATGCCGGATTTTCTGTAATGCATCCAATCGGGTATTTTCAACCGGCGTGATAATCAGACGCTTGTTCAGAAACAGATCGTCCATGGCGGCTTCCACGCCGCTTTGCTCCGCTCCGGCGATAGGATGAGCCGGCACCAGATTGTCCGGCACGGCACCGAAAACCTGCCTTGCCGCGGCAATGACGCTGCCCTTGGTGCTGCCTACGTCGGTATAAATGGCTTTTTCCGTCCAGAACGGTTTCAGCAGAGCCAGTATATTGGCCATCGAACCGACCGGCGTGGCGATCACGACGCAATCCGTATCTGCCAGCGCCTGCCCGATATTCAGATAATAATCATCGATGACCTGCAGCCGTTTTGCCTGCTGAAGATTGTTTAAATCCTGCTCGCGCCCATAGCCGACAATCTGTCTGCTTAACCCGTACCGCCTTGCGGCTCGCGCCACGGAGCCGCCGATCAGGCCGACGCCGATTATACAAAGCCGGTTAAACATTTTTTAACACGGCTGTCAATGCATCGAGAAAAATCCGGTTTTCCTCTTCTGTGCCTATGCTGATACGCAAATGGTCGGGCATTTCATAATTGGCCACGGGCCGGACAATCACGCCTTTTCTCAGCAAGGCTTCATAAATTGGCTGTCCGGGCTGTTTTAAATCGACCGAGACGAAGTTGCCCTGTGAAGGAATCCAGTCCAGGCCGAGCGCTTTGAAGCCATCCGTTAACTGCTGCATGCCTTGCGTATTGACGGCGATCGTGCGCTGCAGATGCTCCGTATCGGATAAAGCGGCTTCCGCGGCCGCCAAAGCCAGCATGTTGTTATTGAAGGGCTGCCGCACACGATTCAATATATCGGCAAGTTCAGGACTCGATAAGCCATAACCCACGCGCAATCCGGCCAGTCCGTACGCTTTCGAAAAAGTGCGTGTAATCAGCAGATTGGGGTATTTTTTCAGCCAGCCTATCGAATCGACGGGGTCAGTGCTATTGACGAATTCGTAATACGCTTCATCGAGCACGCACAGGCAAGTTTCCGGTAACGCCTCGATAAAACGTTCCAGGCTGGCCTGATCGACCAATGTCCCGGTTGGATTATTGGGGTTGGCAATAAAAACGAGCCGCGTTTTTTCGGTAACGGCTTGCAGCATCGCGTCCAGGTCGTGGCCGTAATTCACGGCCGGCACGACCACGGCCTTGGCGCCTACCGCTTGCGTTACGATCGGATAGACCGCGAAGGCATGCTGAGAGAATACCACTTCCAGTTCCGGCGTTAAAAATGCACGGGCGACCAACTCCAGAATTTCGTTGGACCCGTTGCCCAGCGTAATCTGACTGGCTTCGACGCCGTATTTACGGGCCAGCGCCTGCTTCAAGTTAAAACCATTGCCATCGGGATACAGCGCCAATTGCGGCAAAGTTGCCTGAATGGCCTCCAGGGCTTTTTGCCCCGGCCCCAAGGGATTTTCATTGGAAGCCAGCTTGATGATCCGGGTCAATCCCAACTCCCGCTCCAGCTCTTCAATGGGTTTGCCGGGAACATAAGGAATAAGCTTTTGAACCCCCGGTACGGCAAGATGGTAAATAGTAGTAATGTTAGTCATTGGTTTTGCTTAAGAGGCACGCCATGCCATGGAAATAAAAAATCAAAGAACGGCTTTAGGATAAGAACCTAGGATATTGAGCATGTGCACATTGCCTTCCAGCAGCGCCAAGGCTTGAGCTACAGCGTCATCCTCGCAATGGCCTTCAATATCGATAAAGAAGACATAATCCCACAAGCCCTGCCTTGAAGGCCGGGACTCGATGTGCACCATGCCGATGCCAAACCGCGCAAAAGGCTCGAGGATTTTGTGCAAGGCTCCGGGTTGATTGCCTGTGGAAACGACCAGCGAGGTTTTGTCGTTGCCCGTGGATGCCGATGTCTGCTGTCCGATAATAATAAAGCGCGTTGTATTGTTAGGCTCATCCTCGATATTTTTTTCCAGAATATTGAGGCCATACAACTCGGCCGCCACCTGGCCTGCGATGGCTGCCGACTGTATCTTGGTCGACACCAGCCGTGCCGCCTCGGCATTGCTGTTGACGGCAATCCGCTGAGCCTGCGGCAAATGCCCATCCAGCCACTGCCGGCATTGGGCCAGCGACTGCTGATGGGAAAAAACCTCGGTAATATCGGACAGACTCTCCACGTTCCCCATCAGGTTATGATGCACCCGGATTTCAACCTCGCCGCAGATTTTCAGCGGCGACGACAGGAACCGGTCCAGAGTATGGCTGATGACGCCTTCGGTGGAGTTTTCGACCGGCACCACGCCGAACTGGCAATTGCCGCTCTCGACCGAATTGAAGATTTCATTGATGGTGGCCGAAGGCATGGCCTTGACGGCATGCCCGAAATGCTTAAAGACCGCCTGCTGGCTGAACGTGCCTTCAGGCCCTAAAAAAGCCACATCGAGCGGCTTCTCCAGCGCCAGACACGCCGACATCAACTCTCTGAAAAAACGCATGGCGGCGTCATCGGACAAAGGCCCCTGATTCAATTCCTTGATGCGTCTCAACACCAGGGCTTCGCGATCGGGCCGATAAAAAGTGCCGTTCTCGCCTTGGGCAATCTTGGTTTTGGCGACTTCCATCGCACAGCACGCGCGCTGATTGATCAATTGCAGAATCTGGTTATCGATCGCATCGATTTTGTCTCTTAATTCAGAAAGTGGAGTGACTGGGGTCATGAGGGCGGTTCTCGTTTAATGAGTTCTTTCAAATTCTGCCATAAAATCGCACAGCGCCCGCACGCCTGCCTCGGGCATTGCATTGTAAATACTCGCGCGCATGCCGCCTACCGAACGATGTCCTTTCAATTCAAACAAACCGTCTGCCTCGGCCGCCGTAAGAAACAGCTTATCCAGATTCTGATCGGCCAGAATGAACGGCACGTTCATTCTTGATCGACAGGAAATGTCCACCGGATTCCGATACAGAGAGGATTGGTCGATAGTCTGATATAACAACTCGGCTTTTGCAATATTGCGCTGCTCGATGGCTTCAACGCCGCCCTGGTTTATCAGCCATTTCAACACCAGTCCGACCAGATACCAGTTATAGGTGGCCGGCGTATTCAGCATGGAATGGTTTTTTGCCTGTTCGGCGTAATTGAACACCGGCGGCACTTGCTTGCCGGCACCGCCTATCAGATCGTCCCTGACGATCACAACCGTCACGCCGGCCGGCCCCATGTTTTTCTGCGTACCGGCATAAACCAGACCGTATCGGCTCAGATCGAATTTGCGCGACAGGATATTGGACGACATATCCGAGACCAGCGGCAGGCCGTGGCTATCGGGAATATCGGGGAATTCCACGCCATGAATCGTTTCATTGGCCGTATAGTGCAGATAAGCCGCCTGCGGGTCCAGCGTCCAGCCGGCGGGGTCGGGAATATGGGTGAAATTTGATGCCTCCGAGCTCGCGCTGACGACGACTTCGCAATGGTTTTTCGCATCCTGTATGGCTTTTTCCGACCAGGCGCCGGTATTGATGTAGCAAGCCTTGGTCTTACCGCGCAGGATGTTCTGCGGAATGAACGAAAACTGGGCTGTTGCGCCGCCCTGCAGGAACAGGACCTTGTAATTGTCGGGAACAGCCAGCAAGGTTCTGAGATCGTTTTCGAGTTCTTCGGCGATGATGGAAAAAAACTTGCCGCGGTGGCTCATTTCCATGACGGACATGCCGCTGTCGCGCCATTCCAGCAATTCTACCTGAGCCTGATGCAATACCGGCTCGGGAAGCGCCGACGGACCTGCACTAAAATTATAAACTCTGGACATTAGGATTCTTCTCCGGATTCAATTTCATTAGGTGCTCCCGTTTCCGATTCCATCACATCTTCGTCTTCCTCGCCGGCCAGCCCGCCTTCAATGCGATCGACCCCGACGACTTTCTCTTTTTTATCCAGACGAATGACTGTGACACCCTGGGTATTTCTGCCGACGACCGAAATTCCGTCGACACGCGTGCGTACTAGCGTGCCGGCATCGGTAATCAACATAATTTCATCATGATCACTGACCAGTACGGCGCCGACGACCGCCCCGTTGCGCTTCGACGTTTGAATGGCAATCAAGCCCTGGCCGCCGCGCCGGTGGAGCGTGAATTCCTCGAGCCGGGTGCGCTTGCCGAAACCGTTCTCGGTAATGTTCAGCACCGTGCCTTCCGTCGCGATAATCAGGGAAATGACTTTCTGCCCTTCCTGCAACCGGATGCCGCGTACGCCGGACGCGGTTCTGCCCATTGAGCGCACATCGGATTCGTTAAAGCAGACCGCTTTGCCATCACTGCTGAACAACAGCACGTTCCGCTGGCCGTCGGTCACGTCCACGCCGACCAAAGTATCGTTTTCCTTCAAGTCAATCGCAATCTTGCCGTTGGTGCGTTGGCGCTCGAACTCCATTAGCGGTGTCTTTTTGACTGTGCCGCTGGCCGTTGCCATAAAGATGAATTTATTATCGGAAAATTCCCGGATAGGCAACATCGCATTGATTTTTTCGCCCTGCTCCAGCGGCAGCAGATTCACAAACGGCTTGCCGCGCGAGGCACGGCTGGCTATCGGCAATTGATAAACTTTAAGCCAGTAAACCTTGCCTAGCGACGAGAAGCACAGGATCGTATCGTGCGTATTGGCGACGATCAGCTTGTCGACAAAATCGGTTTCCTTGGTCGCCGTCGCCGACTTCCCGCGGCCGCCGCGCCGCTGGGCCTTGTAATCGCTCAGCGGCTGGGCCTTGACATAGCCTTCGTGCGACATGGTCACGACCATGTCTTCCTCGGTAATCAAATCCTCATCGGACAGATCCTGATGGTTTTGAATGATTTCAGTGCGGCGCTCGTCCGCGTATTGCTCCTTGATGGCGACCAGTTCTTCCCTGATGACTGTCATCAGCCGCGCGTCACTGCCGAGAATCGCCAGGTATTCGTCGATCTGTTCCAGCAGTTGCTTGTATTCGTTGACGATCTTGTCCTGCTCGAGCCCGGTTAAACGGTGCAGGCGCAGATCGAGAATGGCTTGGGCCTGCGCCTCGGAAAGCCGGTAGACGCCATTGACCAGGCCGAATCCGGGAGGCAAATCCTCGGGCCGCGAGCGGTCGGCATCGGCCCGTTCGAGCAATGACGAAACCAGCCCCGCGTTCCAGGTTCTGGCCAGCAATCCCTCCTTGGCCACAGCCGGGTTGCTGGCCGCCTTGATCAGCTCGATCATCTCGTCGATATTGGCCAAAGCGACGGCCAGGCCTTCCAGAATATGCGCCCGTTCGCGCGCCTTGCGCAAATTGTAAATCGTCCTGCGCGTGACGATTTCGCGGCGGTGATCGATGAAAGCGTTGATCACCTCTTTCAGATTCAGGCAGTGCGGACGGCCGTCCAGCAGCGCCACCATGTTGATGCCGAAAACGGTCTGGAACTGCGTCTGTTTGTAAAGATTGTTCAGAATGACTTCCGGCACTTCGCCGCGGCGCAGCTCTATCACCATGCGCATGCCGTCCTTGTCGGACTCATCGCGCAAGCCGGAGATGCCCTCGAGCTTGCCTTCCTTGACCAGCTCGGCGATTTTCTCCAGCAGACGCGCCTTGTTGACCTGATAAGGCAGCTCAGTCGCGATAATCGCCTGCCGGCCGCTGTCGCCTATGTCTTCGAAATGGCAACGCGCGCGCAGATAAATTTTGCCGCGCCCGGTCGTATAGGCATCGTAGATGCCGGAAGCGCCGTTAATGATCGCCGCGGTAGGAAAATCCGGGCCCGGGATATGCTTCATCAATTCCTGAATCGTGGTTTCAGGCTGATCGATCAGGGCCAGGCAGGCGCTGATCACTTCCGACAGATTGTGCGGCGGTATGTTCGTCGCCATGCCGACGGCAATACCGGAGGAGCCGTTGACCAGCAATGTCGGAATGCGCGTCGGCAGCACTGTAGGCTCGGACTCCGATTCATCATAGTTCGGCGCGAAATCGACGGTTTCCTTGTCGATGTCGGTCAGCAGCTCATGGGCAATTTTCGCCATGCGCACTTCGGTATAACGCATCGCGGCGGGCGAATCGCCGTCGACAGAGCCGAAGTTGCCCTGCCCGTCGATCAGCATATAACGTAAGGAAAAAGGCTGCGCCATGCGGACGATGGTGTCATACACGGCCGTGTCGCCATGCGGGTGGTATTTACCGATGACGTCACCGACCACACGCGCTGATTTTTTATAAGGCTTGTTCCAGTCGTTGCCCAGTTCGCTCATCGCGTATAAAACGCGGCGGTGAACCGGCTTAAGACCGTCTCTGGCATCTGGAAGGGCTCGACCTATAATCACGCTCATGGCGTAATCGAGGTACGACTGTTTCATCTCGTCTTCGAGATTTACCGGGATAATTTCTTTTGCGAAGTCTGACATTGATCCGTATACATACGTAAATGCCGCGCACGGCGCGGGCATGATTTTCCTTCATAAGCAGCCGCGCCGCGTTTTTGAAATTCCTTTTAGCCAGCACCGGTTGCACGGGATTAATAACCGGTGGAGTATAACAAATTTCTGCTGTAGAGTCGAAGTGTTGCCGCTTTTAGTTAAAGGAATAACTCCGCCAGAAAATTTTGCATCGCCTGCCAGGAACGCCGGTCCGCATCGGCCTGGTAAACCGTGCCGAAATCGGGATTGTTCGCGACCGGATTGGTAAACGCATGCATCGTATGGCCATAGGCATGCAGCTGCCAGTCCGCGCCGGCTTCGGTCATTTCCCGCTCGAACGCGAGCACTTGCTCGGGCGGAACCATGGGATCGTCATGGCCGTGCAGCGCGAGCACCTTTGCCTTGATCGCATTGCCCTGGGTATTGCCCGGCGCGCCCAGCAAGCCGTGAAAACTGACCACGCCTTTTATATCGACACCGGTCCGGGCCAGGTCCAGCACGCACAAGCCGCCGAAGCAAAAGCCGATCGCGGCGATCTTGCCGTCATCGACCCAGGGCAGCAGCTTGACGGCATGCAGGGCCGCCTGCATACGTTTTTGCAGCATGGCCCGATCCTCCATGAGAGGCTGCATCAGTCTGGCGTTTTCTTCAGGCCCCGAACCCAAAATCCCCTTGCCGTACATATCGACGGCAAAGCCGACATAGCCCAATTCGGCGAGTTTGCGCGCTTTCTCGGCGACAAACTCATCCCTGCCTACCCAGGTATGGTTGATTAAAACCGCCGGGCTACGGCCCGACAAGGCATCGTCAAAAGCGAAAAATGCTTCCAGCTGTACATCGCCATCCATATATCCTACGGTATTCGATATGATTGCCATTGTGCTGTCATCCTAATTCAATGTGTTGTAAGTAATGTTGAAATGCCTACAGATGCCCCGCATCCTTCAGGCTTTTCAGAAAGCCTTCCGCCGCGTCTTCCACCATGTCCAGCACCCGTTCAAAACCGTACTCCCCGCCGAAGTACGGGTCCGGCACTTCACGCGTTCCCAGATGCGGCGCGTATTCCAGAAAATATCTGATTTTGTCTTTATGTTGGTCAGGGCAGGCGTTGAGCAATATCGAGTAATTTTCGTCATCCATGGCCAGCAGAAAATCAAAATCCTCGAAATCGCCCATGACAACTTTTCTGCTTCGTAAATGCGCCAATTCCACACCGCGGCCGCGTGCCGCCTTTTGCGCGCGCAAATCAGGCGCCTCGCCGACGTGATGGCCGTGCGTGCCGGCGGAATCGATCAGAAAATGCCGCTCCAGATCACGTTCCTTCAGCATTTTTGCAAAAACGCCTTCGGCGGTCGGGGAACGACAGATATTGCCCATGCAGACAAAGAGAACTTTTATCTTTTTCATGATTTTACCGAATTAAAAGAAAAACTAACTGGGTATTATATTACGGAGTATTCGGGGAGGATACGGCAAAGCTTGTTGCGCAAAGTCTTTGGACTGATGAAGCTGACCGATTTTCGCCGGCAATAAAAAGCCCGGCCCGAAATAACGGCCGGGCTTGAGAGGAGCCGCCAGCTTAAGATTGGGTTCAAAATACCCTCCCGGTGCCAATTCTCAGGATGAGCCTGTTTTTTTGCTGATCACGGTTAATGAGCCCTCGCGGGAGCGAGGCCGGATTTAAAACAAAGCAATTATTGACTGTCAAATCCTTGACCCGCGCCCAGCTCCACGTCGACATTATGCGGCCGGCGATCGTCGACCAGCGGTATGACATTCGGCTCCCTGGCCTCGACGCCATCGATCAGGCTCCGGATCGCCGGCCCGATTTTCTCGCCGATGCGCTTGATGGTGATAAGGTATGTCGTCTCGCGGTATCGGTAATGAACCTTGTACGACTGCCAATGGCCGGGAATGTACGGCGTAATATGCAGCTTGTCCACTTTCAGTTGCAGGCCCAGCAGGGTTTCCAGGGACAGCCGGTACAGCCAGCCGGCGGCGCCGGTGTACCAGGTCCAGCCGCCGCGGCCGGTATGCGGCGGCGCGCCGTAAATGTCGGCCGCGATGACGTACGGCTCGACCTTGTAAAGTTCTCTCTGTTCCGCCTGCCCGGTGCGGTTGACGGGATTGAGCATGGTGAACAGCTCCCATGCCCGCTCCCTGTCGCCCATCATGGCAAAAGCCATTGCGGCCCAGATGGCGGCGTGCGTGTACTGCCCGCCGTTCTCGCGCACGCCGGGCACATAACCTTTGATATAGCCGGGCTCGAGATCGGATTTGTCGAAAGGCGGCGTCAGCAGTTGGATGATTTGCACATCCCGCCTTACCAGCCGCTCATCGACCGCTGCCATCGCCTGGCGGGCGCGGCCCGGATCGCCGCCGCCCGAAATAATGGCCCAGCTCTGGCTGATCGAATCGATCTGGCATTCGTCGTTGCCGGCCGAACCCAGCGGCGTGCCGTCATCGAAATAGGCCCTTCGATACCAGCCGCCGTCCCAGGCGTTGGCTTCAATGTTGAGCAGCAGTCGCCCCGCCTGCTCCCGACAGATTTCGGCGAAGCCTTCGTCGCCCCGGTCACGGGCCAGATCAGCGAAGAGCCTGAGATTGTCGTACAGGAACCAGGCCAGCCAGACGCTCTCGCCCTTGCCTTCGCGCCCGATCAGGTTCATGCCGTCGTTCCAGTCGCCGCAGCCGATCAGCGGCAGATCGTGCGCGCCGAAGCGCAAGCCGTATTTGATGGCGCGCACGCAGTGCTCGTAGAGGCTGGCCCCTTCGGACGAATGCAGTGGCTGGTCGTAATAAGCCTCTTCTTCCGGTCCCAGTTCCCTGCCTTCCAGAAAATGCACGAACTCGTCGAGCACGCCCGTATCGCCAGTGGCAGTGATGTAACGGCAGGTCGCATACGGCAGCCACAAATAATCGTCGGAGAAATGCGTGCGCACGCCCTGCCCGCCCGGCGGATGCCACCAGTGCTGCACGTCGCCCTGGATGAACTGGCGCCCGGCGCAGCGGAGCAACTGCTCGCGCGCCAGCCAGGGCGCCGCATGGACCAGCGCCATGGTGTCCTGCAACTGATCGCGGAAACCGTAAGCGCCGCCCGACTGGTAATAGCCGCTGCGTCCCCAGACCCGGCAGGAGAGCACCTGATAGATCAGCCAACCGTTGGTCATCACATCGAGCGCGCGGTCCGGCGTTTCGACACGGACCGCGCCCAGCGTCCGGTTCCAGTGATCCCACACGGCTTCCAGCGCCTGCCGCGCGCTGATCGGCTCGCCGAACCGCTGGATCAGCTGCCGGGCGCCTTCGGTATCGTGGCTGGCGCCGATCACGAACACGATCTCACGTTCCTGTCCGCTCGCCAGCCCGATCTGGGTCTGCATGGTGGCGCACGGGTCCAGGCCCGCTCCGGTCTTGCCCGACAAATGCGTGCGGTACAGCGCCGCCGGCCTGGCCAGCGAGCCGTTGCGACCGATGAATTCCGCGCGGTTGCCGGTCGCCGTGCGCATGAGCTCGCTGATCTGCACGAACACGACCCGGTGCGCGCTTTCGCGACCGTAGGCATTGCGCGCGAACAGCGCCCCGCTGTGATGATCCGTTTCGGTGACAATATGCATCTGGTTGGCGTGCCGCCATTCGCCCATGACCAGTTCCCAATAGCCGGTCAGCGACAAGCGGCGGAGACGGCCGGAATCATTGCGCAGCTTGACGACGACGAATTTCACCGGCGCATCCATCGCCACGTAAGTCGTCAGCTCGGAATAAATGCCCGCCTCGACGTGCTCGAACGTGCTGTACCCGAAACCGTGCCGGCAAACATAGCCGGACCGGCCGCGCGCGGGCAGCGGGGTCGGCGACCAGAACGCGCCGGTCTCCTCATCGCGCACATAGAAGGCTTCGCCGCTGGGGTCGCTGAGCGGGTCATTATGAAACGGCGTCAGGCGGAACTCATGGGCGTTTTCCACCCAGGTATAAGCGCCGCCGCTCTCGCTGACGACGGTGCCGATATGGGGGCTCGCGATGACGTTGGCCCACGGCGCCGGCGTATTCTGCCCCGGCTCCAGGGTAATGACATATTCGCGCCCGTCCGGCGTGAATCCGCCCAGCCCGTTGAAGAAAATGCGTTCGCGCGCCGGCAAGGGATTGATACCCTCGGCTACCGGCTGCCGCACAGGCGCCAGCGCTTCCGGAAAATGCTCGGTCAGCATGCGGCGTTGTATCGAGCCCTGGCGCCAGCGTTTTCTGCGCTCCATGACACGCTCCGACGCGACGCGCTGCTCCACCTGCTCGGCCAATGACCCGGCGGTATCGACCAGCACGACGCGGGCGACGGTCTGAAACAGGACCCGGTCCTCTTCAGACAGATCCTCGGCGCGCCGTATAAAAACCCCGCCGGGCTTGTCAAGCACCTGGGCTTCACTGCCTGTGGTATTGACCAGCCCCATGATCTGGTCGTGCAGCACGGCGCGATAGCCCGAGAAGTCCTCGTTCAGGATCACCAGATCGGCAGTCAGGCCCTTCATGCGCCAGTAGGCATGCGCCTGCAGCATCTGCTTGACCAGATCGATGCGGTTGACATCGCCTATGCGCACCAGCACGATGGGCCAGTCGCCGGAGACGGCGAACGGCCAAAGGCCCGGCTGGCCCAGCTGATTGCGCGCAATAACGCTGGGCGGTGCGCGGCGCAAGGCGTTGCTGTAAATCACGGAAGTCGCCAGCCGGCCGAAAACCTGCGCATCGGCTTCGGTGGCGTTGAGGTGGCGCAGGACTTCCTGGCTGTGAAACCAGGCCATCTCGAAAGCCCGTTCGATAAAATGCCGGTCGCGGTATTTGTCGATCAGCTCAAGAGCCGCTTCGCGCGTATCGGCGGCGCCGGTAATGACTTTCACGACCGCCGAATCATCGGTCTCTATGCGCAGGGTCTGGCGAATCGCGACGATAGGATCGAGCACCGGACCATCGGTATTGGACAATGCCGAGCTGTCGTCGAAGGCGACAGGGCTGGCGGCCGTTCGGCCCCGACCGATGAACCGGGCGCGATCGGTCTCGTAGGACGGCTCGCCGGCAATGGCGCCCGTGACCGTGATCAGATGAAACATCCAGGGAGTATGCTCCTCCGGCGTGCGGCGGCGGCGCGTGCAGAGTATCGCCTGCCGTTCGGGCAGGATTTCGGTCTGCACGAACAAGTTGCTGAAAACGCGATGCGCCAGATCGGCATTCATCGGCGCCAACACGACTTCGGCATAGCTGGTGACTTCGATATGGCGCGCCCGGAGCGACAGATTGGTCAGCGTCACGCGGCGGATCTCGACATCGTCCTCGGGCGAGACGCTGATCTCGGTGTGCGTTTCGATCTCCTGGTCGCGGCGGCGATACTCGGCGCGCGACTGCACGAAAATCGCCTCATAATGGTCGGCCTTGCGCAAGGTCGGATGGTGGGCACTGGACCAGTACTCACGCGTATCGCGATCGCGCAGGTAGATGAATGCCCCCCAGTTGTCGGCCGTGGTGTCCTCGCGCCAGCGTGTGACGGCCAGGCCGTGCCAGTGGCTGTAACCGCCGCCGGCCTGGGTCGCCATGACATGGTATCGGCCGTTCGACAATAAATGCACCTCGGGTATCGGCGTGTTGGGATCGATGAACACGCGCAGGATTTCGCCTTCCTCGGCGACGGGCGGGCGCGCGGACGCGCTGACTTCGGCCGCGTGCGGATGCAGCGTATAGCCTTTCTTCGGCACGCGCTCCTGAAGCAGCAGATCGGTCGCGCGAACCAGCGGATCGGACATGAACCGACGCAGCATTGGCCGGTCCAGCAGCACATGCTCAAACGCCAGAAGGCTCATGCCCTGATGATGCGCCATGAAATTGCGCACGATAGCGCAGGACTTGCCGCGCACGACGCGCGCCGGCGTGTAATCGATGGCTTCATAAAGCCCGTAACCACCGAGAAAGCCCCGTTCAACCAGGGTCTGCAGATTACGGCAGGCCGCCCTGGGCGCGACGGTCAATGCCAGCGCCGTAGCGTAGGGCGCGATGACCAGATCGTCGCCCAGGCCGCGCTTGAAGCCCAGCCCGGGCACGCCGAACGCGCGGTACTGATAGGTCTGGTGCATATCGGTCAGGTTATAGCACGACTCGGAAATGCCCCAGGGCACATTGCGCTGCCGGCCGTATTCTATCTGCCGCGATACGGCGGCCCGGCAGGTTTGCTCCAGCAGCGTATTCTGGTAACTGGGCATGATCAGCTGCGGCATCAGGTATTCGAACATCGAGCCGCTCCAGGAAATCAGGCTGACGTCGCTGCCCTGGCTGGTCAGCAAGCGGCCGAGCGTAAACCAGTGCTTCTGCGGCAACTGCCCCTGCGCGATCAACAGAAAACTGACCAGGCGCGCTTCCGACGCCAGCAGGTCATAGCAGGCCGGATCGCGGCGCCGCTCGCCGACATCGTAGCCGATGGCCAGCAGATCCGCTTTCGTGTCGTAGAGAAATTTGAAATCCATATCGGCCAATCCGCGGCAGCGCTCGATCAACTCGTCAATGAATCTGATGCGCTCCTTCGCCAGCTTATGATGCACGCCTGCTTCAGGCTCGGCACCCGCCGTGTCTCCTTCGGCCAGTTCCTGCAGGGTTGGAATCGTATTGAAACGCCGGGAATCGGGCGCTAACGTATTAAGATCCTCCCGCAACGAACTGGCCTGATAGTTCAACGCTTGCACCCAATAGTGCTGCTCGCTTTCGGTATCGGCCGGCAAGACTGCAAGCAGCGCCGCGGCGGCATGCTGCATTTTTTCCAGCAGCGCATCGGCCTCGGCGATAGTCTGAATTTCACCCGCCGGCTTTCGCGAAACGAACAAATGCCGCAACGTTTCCATGGGACCGGCCAAAGCGGGCACCGATGATCGGGGGATGTATTCGGCCAGCACCTGAAACGTATCCTCCAAACCTTGAAAGGCGTTGACGGACAATACCGGCTGGGACTTCAGTTCGGCCAGTCCCGCCTGCAACGTCAATAAAGCGCCGGCCAGATTGCCGCTGTCGACCGACGACACATACTGCGGGTTCAGCGGCTGCAGCGTGCGCGTGTCATACCAGTTATAGAAATGGCCGCATTGGTAATTACAGCCTTTGCCGTGCTGGTAGCGTTCCAGCTTTTCCATGGTCGCCACGGTATTCTCGGTGCGGTACAGCAACTCGCCGGCTGAAATATAGCCGAAATCATGGGCGGCCAGATTGGCCACCAATGCCATGCCCATGTTCGTCGGCGACGTGCGCGAGGCGATGGCCGGCGTCGGGTACTCCTGGAAATTATCGGGCGGCAGCCAGTTGTCAAGCGGCGAGACGAATTGCGCGAAGTAGCGCCAGGTACGCCGCGCCAGCGAGCGCAGGAATATCTGCTCATCGGCCGTCAAGTCAGCCGCCGGCGGCGCCAATGGCTTACTGATCCACCAGCCTATGACCGGCGATGCCAGCCAGATCAATAGCACGGGCGCTACGGACAGCCATTCCATCCATCGGCCGCCATCCCAGGCGAATGCCAGCGCCAGGGTCAATCCCACCGCCGCGGCCGGCCCTATCCACATTTCCAGGAAGAAATCGGCCAGCGTTGCGCGGATATTCCGGCGCGCATAGGAGTCAGTGTGCCAGAGCAGCAGTCCGCGCCGTGTAAACGGCATGCGTCCCGCCGAAGACAGAATGGCATCCAGATGAATCAGGGCATCGTAGGGCAAAAAAACCAGCTCCAACAAGGCGAGCAATATCGGACGCAGGGCGGATTTATTGACCAGGATCAGATGTTCCAGCCACTCGCGGTCTCCCGGTTTGCGGACCAGCTCAATCCCGGCCGCCAGAAGCGGTTGAAAGAACAGGATGGCCATCACCAGCGATGTCCAGAACCATGCGGGCGCAGGACTTAACAACCAGCCGCCGGCCAGCAGCGCAAGCAGGGCCGGCGGCACCAGACTGCGCCGCAGGTTATCGAAAATTTTCCAGATCGACAGGGGCGCGAGCGGGTTCGGCTGCCGCTTGCCGTTCGGCCCCGGCACCCGGGGCAGCAGCCAGCCGGCCAGTTGCCAGTCGCCGCGAATCCAGCGGTGCCTTCTGCTGGATTCCATCGCATAGCTGGCCGGCTGCTCCTCGATCAGGTCGACATCGCTCACCAGACCGGAGCGCGCATGCCCGCCTTCCAGCAGATCATGGCTGAGGATGAGATTTTCGGGAAAGCGCCCGTCCAGGGTCAGGCGAAAGGCATCGACGTCATAGATGCCTTTGCCGATAAACGAACCCTCGCCGAAAATGTCCTGATAGACATCCGAGACTTCGCGCGTATAGGGATCGATCCCGGCTTCGCCGGCGAACAGGCGGGTGAACCTTGACTGGCACGCGCTGAACAGGCTGATCGACGCGCGCGGCTGCAGGATGGCGTAGCCGTCCGTTACGCGCCGCCTCACGTCATCGTAGATCGGCCGGTTGAGCGGATGGGCGATATTGCCGACGAGCATGTGCGCCGCTTCCCTGGGCAGCTGTGTATCGGTATCCAGGGTAATGACGTATTTGATCGAAGAAAGAAGGGACGGGGCGCCGACCAGTTCCGAAAAGGCCTCGCCGCCCTCGCCTCTCAGCAATGCGTTGAACTGTTCCAGCTTGCCGCGCTTGCGTTCATACCCCATCCATACGCGTTCATGCGGGTTCCATATCCGCGGCCGGTGAAACAGGTAAAAGATGCACGGCCTGTCGTCCCGGTAGGTCTCGTTGAGCGCCTCGACGCCCCGGCGCGCCAGCGTGAGCATCTCTTCGTCGCCGGGCTGCGTTTGCTCGGGCGCGTCGCTGAAATCGGTCAGCAACGCAAAGAACAGGTTGGGGTCGCGATTGCCGAGATAGCGTATTTCCATGGCTTCGACGAGATCGGCCACATCCTGCGGCTTGCCCAGCAAGGTCGGAACCACGACCATCGTGCGGTGCTCGAGCGGAATGCCTCTTGAAAAATCCAGCCGCGGCGGCAGGCGGGGCGGAACCATCATCATCGCGAACTGATTGACCAGCGGCACGGCCAGCGTCATGCCGCCGATCATGCCGCAGACAGCGAAGAACCAGAACCGCCAGTTGCCGGGGCCCATGCCGTCCAGCGACATCAGTACGACCGATGCCATCAGGGCAGTAAGCAGCAGAATGGAGCCGATATAAATGCGCAGGCGAAAACGCCGGCCGGCCCGGATGGCGCGCACTATCGAGTTCGCGTGATAATCGACCTGGCGCTCGAGAGGGCGCCGGCCTTTATCGATCAGATAGAAGCCTACGTGCGCGGAACGGTCGGCTGCCGTCGAGCGCTCGGCGGCAGCCTGCGCGAGCGCAACCGCTTCGCGGGCCACGTCCGGTTCACTGCGCGCGCTGCCCTTCGCTATTTTTTCAATGATGTGCCGATACAGATCGCGCGTGGCGAAATCCTGCCGGCCATGCATGCCGGCCGGATCTTTTCGCAGGGTTTGCTCCACTACACTGTGATCCTCGACAAAATCCCGCCAGTCCATGGCGCTGATAAACCGCAGGCTGCCAATGCTGTTGGCGATGGAGATCTGGTTGGACGCGGCCGTATGGCTGGCTTCCTGGATTAATTGGGACGCATTGACGCCTTGTTCGAGCAACTGGTTTTCGATCCAGGTCTGCACAAAAGCCAGCGCCGTGCCCTGAATCTGGAGCCGCGCATTGAATTCCTCCACGAACGATGCCGTCAATGGCACATCGGCCGCCGCAAACTCGGCAAGCAATTGGGCGAGCTGTCTCGGGTCCTTTTCGGCCATCTCCAGCATGCGGTCCGCCCATAAAACGGCTGTATTGTACTCCTCGCGCCCGCGCGCTATGCGCAGCCCGACCCGGCGAAGATTTTCCAGCAGAGCCAGGCGCAGCATGATCGGAAATGCCCACAATTCGCCCAGCTTCAAAGGCTCGACAGTCTGGTAGGCGGCGATGAAATGGGTGGCGTTTTCGCTGTCGACCCGACCGTCCTGGTGCGAAATCAGCTCCAGGGCCAATTCATAAATACGCGGGAAGCCGGCTGATTGGCCAGAAGCCAACTGTGGCAATTCCCGGCTATATTTGCGGGGCAGGTGGCGGCGCGCCAGATGGATCTGCTGTTCGATAAGATAAAAGTTATCAAGCAGCCAGGCTTCCGCCGAGGAAATGCGCTGCTCTTCATTGACTGCCGCCGTGACCACATCGTAAGCCTCCAGCAGAACGCGTTCATTGTCGGCCAGGCGCGGCAGCAAACGGTCCGGCCCGGCGCGGGGATTGATCCGATGCTGGCCGGCCAGCGCTGCCGCAAAACGCTTCAGTTGCTCGATGCTGAACAGTTCCGAGCGCAGCAGCTCAGTATTTCTGCCATGGCCATGTCGATGGCCTGTAAAAAAACCAAACTCTATGAACACTATGCCATTCTCCTTGCTCGAGCTCGACACTGACAGGTTCGATAAGGCTGTTCCTTTAGAACTCGTACTATTCCGGCCGGTATTACCTCTCGGTCAGTCCGGTAAGCCGGCTGATTTTTGTGCAACGGATATTAAGGTAAGCAAAAAACAACCGATTAACCCCAGCCAAAAAATAGCAAAGTCAATTTGACATTTCTTTTCTCAAACTTGCCTGTCAAAAATGGAAATGGGCGCCGAGACCTACGTATTCCATTTTATTGATATAGAACTGACCGCTCGGAGAGTGTCCGTTAAAATACTCCAGCAGGATCTGAAAATGCCGCCCCATCACGTCCAGGTTTTCGAACTGAACACCGGCGCGCGCCGACACATCGGTTTGCCAGTCATTCTCTTCGTAGTTTTTGAGATCCACGGCCGCGATTGGGCGCATGGCCGCAAAGTCCAGGCGCCATGGACTTCTGAACTCAAGCCCGTATTGCACCGACCAGGGCTTGAGCGAAGCGGGTTCTTTGCGGAACAGGCCGCCACCTCCGCCGTACAGGCGAATACCGTAAGGAAATTCATAAGAGAGTTTCAAATCTATGCCTTCGAAACTCAAATTCACGCGCTGCAATTGAGTCCGCAGCAGAAACTCGTCGCCGACATGGGAACTCTGATGGAAGAGCCGGGCGAAAGCCGAAAAATCGCCAACGCGCGCGCTCGAATACACGGCGCCGAAAAAATCGCTATTGAGTAAGTCCGACGAAGGGGCATCGAGATTGAAGTCGCTGAAAACGCCACCTTGAATCCCCGCTTCCCACTGTCCCGCGAATCGCCGCCCGAAACTCAAGTTTCCACGGTAAAACGGTATTGTTTCGCCAAAGCTGACTGTCGCGATGTTGTCGGCCTCCTCAAAGTCGCCAGTGGCGCTCGTATAATGATAGGCGGCTGAAAAATGGGGCCAGCGCGGATCGGCCAGCAAACGCTTGAACAGATGCCCTTCCGGCAGGAACCCGGTCTGTAGCGCCAATTGCCCGCTCGGCTGCACCGTGTCATAAACCCATGTTGCAGAAGGCGCTGGCGGGGTTGATGCCAATTGTTTGCCGACCTCTAACGTCTCAACACCGGTAACTCCCGGAATGCTCGACAATGCTTCCATGACCTTGGTTCGATCTCTCCCCTTCAAATCATCCGCGCGAATCTGAAGGATGCCATTTTTTACATTCAATTCCGGATTAGCGAGCTTGAATTCGCGCTGAAGTATGCTGGCGGCATATCCCGCGATATAAGCATCTTCTACCGGCGCCGCTTCGGCGCCGGGAAGGTGAAGTAAAATAATGATGACTATTAAGTAGCGCACGGAACTCTTTTTATTTCGATACTGGGCTAACCACCAGATTGCTCTCTACCGATTTCACGCCCTTAACGCCACGGGCTATTTCCAGCGCCCTGTCCGCGCTCTGCTGGGAGTTGAGGACACCGCTCAGTTTGACAATGCCTTTATCGGTAACTACGTCAATCTTGGCGGCACTCAGCAGAGGGTCGGCTACCATATCCGATTTAATTTTGGCGGTAATGGCGGAATCGTCCAGATATTCCTCGACTGAGCCGGATTTTTGGCCCATCGTCTCGTCTCTCCGTTCCATGCTTTCCTGGCGTTGTTCAGTACTCTCTTCAAGTGTCTCCTGGGTTCTTTCGGCAGCTTTATCGGCCGTTTTACCTGCCTCTTCGGCCGGCCCTTCTTGTTTACAGCCGGTCAGACCGATGACGGCGGCTAACAAAAGCGTTACAAAAACGTTATTTGAAAAAATCGTTGGTTGGTCATTTTTTATCTTCATGAGGTATTCCTTAAATAAAGTGGTTGTTAAAAGTCTTGGCTATTTGCAACTTATTAATGATTGCCAATTGGTCAAGGTTACTCCTAATTCCCAAGTTCCTAAGTAATCATGACTGGACCCTGTTCATAAAGGTCAGGATCAATAAAATGATCGGCATCAATCCGATTCCACCAGCGCGTCCAAATAATTCTTCATCCGATATACGACTGGCTGAGATAACTCCTAAAAGTTGCAGCTCTTCCTGGACTTTAAGTCCCCGCTGACTGAATCCAACCTCCATCGCGGCCGGATAACAGTTGTTTCATGATTCAAAATAATCAGCGCCAACCCGATCGATAGCTTTTGGAGGATGATCCCAGGCATGGCGACATGACCAAGCCGGAATTAAATTCATCCATATCAGGAGGAGCGTCAATTAAGGTCGTACTACTGACCAGCTCATACTCTTGTTAAGAGATAGTCAAACTTACGGGCTTAAATCCGCAGCAAGTCCTGGCTTTATCTCATCCTTATCCATTCAAGGCGGGACTTTAAGCCAAGGGCTTGATCATAACGTCCTTGTAAAGGGGATTTTTTTTGATAAAATGCCGTTTATGCTTCAGCATTACAATCAAAATGTCTAATTCATTTAGACGAACCATCCCCTTTCTTCCTAAACAAAATTTAATAATTAGGACTAATGGACTCGGCTTTCAAAATCCCGAAGTCTTCGTTCCGCTTCGTCTTTTTGAATACCGTAACGTTCCTGGATCTTGCCCAGCAACATATCACGTTTACCTGCGATTTGATCGATTTCATCATCGGTCAATTCACCCCAGGTTTCTTTTACTTTACCTTTCAACTGTTTCCAGTTGCCTTCTATTTGGTCCCAAGCCATTTCTGTTCTCCCATTGCTTAAATAAAAACCAAATTTCCTAAATAACAGGAAATTGCGCTTAGCGGCGAACAATCGTGAGTTTCGCCGTACGTTTAAGAATTCAATATAGATAAAGAAATCAAAAAGGTCTGTGCGGTGACCCACATAAGCATTCTGTTCTTGGCAGGACTTATGAAGCTTATTAGTAAGTTAAAGTGAAACTGGTCCGTTCTTTAGATTTTCATATGCCAAAAAGTTTCCAGCTCTATGAAATTTAAGATGCATGATGTCAAATAGCGCCTTACGCCGTAATAAACGCGAGCTGTGAATATCAGTCTCTGCAAGCGGTGCTCAACGCTTTTATGTTCAACGTAAAGCGTGCTGTATGCATAATTCAGCAAAGCTCCATCAATTTGTTCATCATGCAGTCCACCCGATGATTCCAATTTTCGGCTTTTGCGGCATTGATTCTGATAGCGCTTTTTTCCAGGTTATCCGTTTCAAATGTCATATCAATGTTGCGCACGAATGCATCGTAAGATGCCGAAAGCATGACAAGATCCTTCCACCTTTCGATACCGGCAACCTTCGTTGAGACTATAGGGCGGCCGGAAGCCAAATATTGAAACATCTTTAAGGGACTCATGGAGCGGCTATAGTCATTATCCTTGTGCGGCATGAGGCAAATATCCAGGTTTTTGAGAAAGGAAGGCGCTTGCCCATACGGAATGGGCCCGATGTACTTTACATTCGATAGACTGGTAATTCCTGAAGGTTCAAGCATCCCTTCGTCAGATCCTGCGATAAGCAATAAATAGTTAGGTCTTGAAAGAGCGATGTGGCGCATCAATTCAATATCGGCATGCTGAGAAATAAAGTCCAGATATCCCAGCCTGGGCTGGAGATTGTTTTTGATAAATGGAAAATCGGAAGGAACGCATATAAATCTTTCGCTGACGCCATTTTCGACAAATAAGCAATTATTATTGAGCCTGGAAAATATGGATTGGCTAGCCGTTGAGGATGTTATAACCAGATCAGCGGATTGAGCCAATTCGTTGTATTGCGCCTTAGAAAATTCCATATCCTGGTTTTCATCTGTCTTGAAACTGTTATAGTCAACTATTTGCGTGACTAATATCTTGTGAGGAATATGATTTATTAATTCAGGAATGAATTTATGCGGTGGATAAACCCACAGCACGGTATGCTCTTTTCGGTATCCGTTGAGATGAAGGTATAAACGCAGCCGAGCCAGCGGTGAACAACGATGATTGAACCATGCCCTTAACCGCCAGCCTATGCCGCTTTTATTGACCGATTGCAGTAAAGGTGTGATAACCGTCAGGTTTTTAGCGTGTCTATGGATATTCGCCATGAGCCGCGGTTCATGGGCTTTAACAGGCGGAAGAATACAGGTAACTTTACCTATATTAGGATTCTTAGCAAGGGCTATGGCGATTTCTTCGTAAGCTCTTCCATGTTTGCCCCAGTCATTCATGAACCAGAACAGGACAATATTTTTTTTCGCTGTCATTTCATTAGCCCAACGTTAATTTGTTGTTAATGCGGATATACAAAACTGATGTTACGCAGACACTCTGCATTTAGTTTCAGACAATTCATCAAATAACAACATCTTGTGCCGGAAACTCAGTTTGCCTGCATTTTTTGCGTAACATCGGATACAAAAAACTAATTTTCAGACTTCCTTACCTATAATTGGTAGCCGTGCCTCTTACTTCAGCCGGAATCGATAGATATTCCCGAATAAAATGCCGTCGTTAGCTTTTTTCTCCAAGAATTTCCTGAAAAAATGACAGGCCAAGGGAGATCACAGCCTCCAGAGTTTAATGCCTTTCGGAACCTCCTTTCTTTCAAGCTTAGCTTTGATATCCATGACTATGCCTGTTTCGTCGTGTAATAAACCTGTCAAATAAGACCAATCCTTAGCTAAAAAGTAATCATGCGGCACAGCTAACAGTACTGCATGAGCGGGTTTCAGTTCATCTTCCGCCGATAATTTAACCCCATATTCTTCCATTATTTCATTTGGATCCGACAGGGGATCAAACACCTGCACATGAATGCCGTAAGTTAGCAATTCTTTATAAATATCGATGACTCGTGTGTTTCTTATATCGGGCACATTTTCTTTAAACGTAAATCCCAAGATAGTGACCACGCTGCCTCTGACGCATTTTTCGGCTTTGATCAATTCCTTTACTGTCTGAGCTGCAATGAAGCTTCCCATACTGTCATTAATACAGCGTCCGGACAGGATGACTTGTGGCGTATATCCTAAAGTTGTCGATTTGTAAGTAAGATAATAAGGATCGACACCTATGCAATGCCCACCGACCAGTCCGGGATCGAATGGTAAAAAATTCCATTTCGTAGATGCCGCGGCCAATACATCCCGCGTATCGATATCCATTTTATTGAAAATCAGAGCCAATTCGTTCATTAGTGAGATGTTCAGGTCTCTTTGAGTGTTCTCAATCACCTTGGCGGCTTCCGCGACTTTGATTGAAGCCGCTTTATGAACACCCGCCGCAACCACGGATTCATAAACCGCGGCTACAGTTTCCAGTGTTTCAGGCGTATCCCCCGATACCACTTTGGTAATGGTCTTGAGCGTATGCACTCTATCGCCCGGATTAATTCGCTCAGGCGAGTACCCGACATTGAAATCGACGCCCCATGTCAAGCCCGATTCCTGCTCCAAAACCGGAATGCAATCTTCTTCCGTGGCTCCCGGATAGACTGTTGATTCATAAACAACAATATCGCCTTTTTTAAGTTGCTTGCCCACCGTCCTTGACGCTTTGATTACCGGCCTCAGGTCCGGCTGTTTGGCTTTATTGACCGGCGTAGGCACGGCAATTATATGAAAATCCGCTTTTTTTAAATCTTCGGCACTGCAGGTATACAAGACATTGGCTTTCGCCAAATCTTCCGTATCGACTTCATTGGTGCGTTCAATACCCTTTTTTAATTCCTCGATGCGGACTGAGTTTATATCGAATCCGATAACCTGCTGGTTTTTGCCAAATTCGACCGCGACCGGTAATCCGACATAACCTAAACCAACTACCGATATTTTTCTGTTATGCATACTTACCTCCCAATTTTGTAAAAATCTCTATACCACTCAACAAAATTGTTAATTCCGGTTTCCAATAAAGTGGTGGGCTTGTAGCCCAAATCATTCACCAAATCAGAAACATCTGCATAAGTATCAGGAACGTCTCCTGGCTGTAGAGGTAAAAAATTCTTTATCGCCTCTTTATTCAGGCATTTTTCGAGTATTTCAATGAAAGTCAGTAAATTGACGGGATTGTTATTGCCTATGTTATAGAGCCGATAAGGCGCCCGACTCGTGCCCGGATCGGGATTGTATCCAGACCAGTCCGTATTCGCCTGTGGCGGTCTATCAATGACTCTGATCACGCCTTCGACAATGTCGTCTATATAAGTAAAATCCCGCCGGTGATTACCATAATTGAAAACGTCTATCGGCTTCCCTTCAAGGATGTTACGGGTAAACATAAATAAAGACATATCCGGCCGGCCCCACGGCCCGTATACGGTAAAAAATCGCAAGCCCGTGGTCGGCAGGTTATAAAGATGACTGTAGGTATGGGCCATCAGTTCATTCGCTTTCTTACTTGCCGCATACAGCGAAACAGGATGATCGACATTGTCATGGGTAGAAAAGGGCATTTTGGTATTTGTGCCATAAACAGAACTGGAAGAGGCATAAGCCAAATGCTCAATTTCATTATGCCGGCATCCTTCCAATATATTGATAAAGCCTACCAAATTGGAGTCCACATAGGCATGCGGATGAGTCAATGAATACCTCACTCCCGCCTGAGCCGCCAGATGTATGACTTTTTGCACCTTTTTTTTGCTAAAAAGATTTTCCATCGCCTGTTTATCGGCGATTTCAAGTTTTAGAAATTCAAAACGATTATAATTTTTTAACCGATCCAATCTGGCCAGTTTTAAATTAACATCGTAATAATTGTTAAGATTATCTATACCGACAACTTCATCCCCTCGTTCCAGTAATTTGATGCTAAGCATTGATCCAATAAATCCAGCTGCTCCTGTTACTAGAATCTTCAAAATTTTCTCCTCATTAATTATCTACTTATCAATGAAGTATCTATACCTAAAGAGCGTGAGCATTTCTCCTTATCATTTTAATTTCCTGCAAAAACTTTTCAGCGGTTTTTATAATAACCTTTCCTATCGGCTGAATTACGCGGCAGGTCCAGTTCAGGCATAACCGCGCAATTGTTCCCGCTTTGTAGATTGAACAATACCTAATTAATACTTGAATACAGGAACATCCAGTTCAGCAATGTGGATATAGTATATTCAAATCCTCAAGCAGTATTGCTTTACTTAACCAATGTCAAAACACAGGTCCTACTATATAAGCGAGATCTGAGCCTTTAATTTTTCAGACAACTGAACGCTCTTTTTAGTTTTTCTTTTCCTTGGAATTCTCATCCAGAATAGTGGTGAAATTATTAATAGCCAGATCCAGACAGAGGGTTCTATTTTCGGTAATACTCATAAAAGAGATATTCGACTGATATTTTTATAACTATTAATAATTGCCTAAACATAATTATTTCAATTTAAGAAAAGGCGTCTCGTTACTTTTTTGCTTCCTTGACCTCTGTACACGACAAAAATTAAAATTCCGGCTCTTCATCACGCCATGAGAGCAATTGCTCTGGGGTCCTGCTCATCGACCATCATCTTTTCGGGAGGCCATAAAAACAGCACTAACAACCTGATCT
>Ga0196965_1000374_pt1 | contig 29273 bp, 21 predicted proteins | sample S1_20metaG_FD_148668 | JGI IMG/M metagenome (GOLD analysis project Ga0196965, IMG submission 148668) | Soil microbial communities from Anza Borrego desert, Southern California, United States - S1_20 | ecosystem: Environmental > Terrestrial > Soil > Desert | place: USA: California | collected...
ATCCATCTACGGTATCTTCGGCCACAAGTTTGCCGGCATCCATGATACCAACCCGGTTGCATAGCTGCTGAACCTCTTCAATGTAATGAGATGTAAGCACGATTGTACAGCCTTCCTCTTTCATCCGTTTAAGACTTTCGTAAATCGCATTGCGTGACTGAGGATCAACCCCGACAGTGGGCTCATCTAAAATCAATAAGGAAGGACGATGCAGCAAGGCAGTGGCGATATTCAAACGTCTCTTCATACCACCAGAATATTTACTGACCCGATCATTTTTCCGATCTGTGAGATTAACAATTTCCAACACATCCCGAATACGATCTTTCAATTCGTTTCCAGAAAGTCCATAAAGGCTTCCAAAAAAACGGAGGTTCTCCGATGCCGTTAGTGTTTCATAGATGGCCAGGGTTTGTGGTACTATTCCAATAAGTCTTTTTATCGACTTCATGCCAGGCGCACCCAAGCCAGCGATTTGTATCATACCTGTTTCAGGGACAAGGGTTCCGATGATAATATTGGTAGTTGTGGTTTTACCAGCACCATTGGGACCGAGCAAACCAAAAACTTCTCCAGCTCTTACCTGCAAGGAGATGTTATCGACTACTGTTTTCGAACCAAAACGTTTTGTTACATTTTGAATTTTTATCATAATAGGTTTTGATTACGAACCTTATCAAAGCGTTCTTTTTATCAGTTTAAAATTTCTTGTGTTACCATCCTGGTGTCGTCACGTGACACTTTCCTTTTTAATCCAAACAATGGCCTGATGATGTTTATTCTTCGAATGACAAACTCATAAAACAAAAAACATCCTGCAAACGTAAAGATCAACAGTAAAACAAATTGTAAACGAACATCAATGTTCAGCGGAAAAATGAGCAACGATCCAAAAAACAGGAAGATCATATGAATAATGTAGACGGGATAAGCAGCCTCACTTAAATAAAGGAGTGTTCTACTGGGACGGTTAAGATATCGGTAACCAAATGCAAAAACCGAAAATATCCAAAGATCAGATTCAACGACCAGTTGATAAACCGGTACACGCATTTGAAATTGTGATAAGCGATAAACAAAAAATGATAGCGCGCCCAAAAGAAACAGCCATCGCCATTTCAACAACATATTCCAAAAAGAAGCACCACTCAACACAAAACAAAATCCGAAAAAAAATGCCAATAAGCCAAGTGCGAATCCATGCCAAGTCATGGCATACAACTCATACGGATTAGGTTTAATCAAAATTGCTTCGGCAATAAAGGTGGCTATCACAACGAGCAGTCCCAATGGATTACTAAACAGCTTCTTTATTCCGGTTGCTACTTTTCCTTGCTCATTATTTTTCAGATAAAAGAATACCGGTAAAAGCACAACGACATAAACAAAAATGTTTCCTAGGAACCACAAGTGGCCGGGATGCGGATTATAATCAAGCGCAAGATCATAGTAGTATTGCCAGATATAAGCACTGACAGGAAAAATTAATACAGCCCCGAATAGAAAAGGAATCAAAATCCTCGCGGCGCGCTCCTGTAACAATTGTTTCCAGTTTCTTCGTTGTATGGCAAAATATACGCCCATACCGGATACAAAAAACAAAAGCGGAATGCGCCAAACGTTAAGCATTGTCATGGGAATCCAAAGCGAGTCCCATGATTTTTGTGTTGTAATAAATCCAATCATAATGCCCCAACGCTGGAAGCCAATGGCGACATGATAAAGTAAGAGTAGACCGATTGCAATAACCCTGATGCTATCGATATCATATCTGCGGTTTAAGGTTGTCATCCGATTTTGAGTTTGGTGGACAAAACTATTTTAACATCATAGCAATTTCCGGACGTGTTTTTTCAATATAAGGATAGTCGAGCACCAAACCCATCGGCGCGAGTATCTGCCCCATCATATCATACGTATTCTTCACATCTGCAAACGGACCTGCTACCGATTCATAAGCGGTAGAGCCGAATTTGTTCCTGACAGCTTTATCGGCATTGTTCGCCAATAACACCTTTACGATTTCCGGCCGACAAAAAAATGCGGCGACGTGAAGTGCGGTTGATCCGTCGTTGTTCTGAAAGTTGATATCAGCGCCGGCTTCAATTAAAGTTTTCGCCATCTCTGGCTTATTAAAAAGAGAAGCGGTAATCAATGGGCTTGAACCGCCAAAGGGATCCTTTTCATTCAGGTTACTTCCTGCCGCGATGTGTTGATTGACGGCTTCGGTGTTTCCTGTAAGTACAGCGGTGTGGATATCAATCTGCGGTGCTTCCACCCCGGACTTGCCAGAATTGTCATTTTGTTTTGCATCCTTGTTATTGCAGGCCGTAAAAATAAAAAGGGCTACAAAAAACGTCATTTGAGCTACCAGGTGTTTTTGTGTTTTCATGATTTAGAATGTTTAATGGTTTAACTGTTTGCGATGATGCAAAGGTGGGCTGATCCGGGATTTTGGGCTAAGCAGCTTTGCAGCTAAAACCATTAACTATCAGTAAATCAGTATAAATTATGGCGCATTGATATAAATTATGGTGCAAAGGGGGGCAAGTTCGAAGTTCAAGGGTTCAAAGTTCAAGGTTGGGACGGTGACACGGACGATGAATTCGTTTGATTAAAGTGTTTGAAGGCTGAGGTTGGCTTTTGAACCCTGACAATTTATTGAAAAAACGACATTGATGCATGACGCGAGCAACCAGGGCTTACCAAAACCATATAATATCTAAAGTAGACTTAAATATTATTAATTTCGATCACATGAAGGCACCTCGTGAATGATTTGAGGAAATACAATTCAAAAAAGGACCATACTTGTAATTCTGATATCTTTAACCACGCTTGGCATACAAACCGTTAAGGCCGCTTTGACGAATCCAGTAGATGAGATCAGAAACGAATAAAACAAAAAAAAATTAAGTCGTCTCAGCTGATTTCTTCCAAAGTTTTTTATTAATAACACGTTCAATAACCGCGTCACGGTAATTCCGGCTTATTGGAATGCGAAAGGATTGAATAATAATATCATTATTTTCTACTGCTTCAATTTTAGAGATGGAAACAATATATGATTTATGTATCCGTATGAACGACTTACTATCAAGGTTCTCTTCAACGTTTTTCAGGCACAGCAATGTTATATATTTGCCCTTTCTTGTATAAATGGTAACATAGTTTTGCAGACCCTGAATGTATAGAATATCATCAAAGTAAATGCGCTCGTATTTATAATCACATTTGATGAAAAAATAATCTTCGGCAGGTACGCGTGGCGTTGCACTGTTGCTTGCGGCGACCGATTTCATAACAAGCTGTTGATAATCCTTCGCTTTACCTACCGCTTTGAAAAAACGGTTGAATGTAATGGGTTTTACCAGGTAATCCAGTACATCAAGTTGAAAACCCTCCAATGCAAAACTTGGATAAGCCGTTGTGATAATGACCATCGGCATGTTTTGTGCCATCTTCAGGAAATCGATACCATTTAACACCGGCATCTGGATGTCAAGAAATACCAGATCTACTTTTTGTTCATCCATTATCCGCGTGAGCTCTAAAGGATTAGATCCAGTCCCCGCAAGTTGAAGGAAATCAATCTGATCAACGTAATTGGCAATGCATTCCCGGGCAAGCGGTTCATCGTCAATGATCACACATTTTATCATCATGCAAATAATTTAGTAATGTTGAATGCCAGCTTCAATCCGCATATACCGCCAAACGTTCTTTAACATTGTACTCATGAAGTTTCAGTTGGAGCGACACCTGAAATTGTCCCTCACCTTGACCGATGTTCAATTTATGCTCTTCAGGATAAAGCAAGTCTAAACGGCGTTGCACATTTTTTAAACCAATACCGCGATACTGAATAAACTCACGCGAATTAACCTTTCGTGCCGAGATGCTATTCGCAATGGAAAAGTATATTTGATCGTGATCATACCGAAGATTTATGCTGATCCAGCTTGATTGATTGTTCCATTGAGAAACATGCTTGAAAGCGTTTTCGATAAATGGTATTAATACGAACGGTGCAATACTCAGGTCTGGCGTATTTTGTTCGTCCAGTTGTACTGTAAGCTCAAGATTATTGCTGTCCTGACGTAATTTTTGTAGTTCAATAAAATTTTCCAGGTATGTAATTTCCTGGCGGAGCGGTATCTTATGTTCATTACATTCGTACAACTGGTAGCGCAGTAAATCAGAAAATTTCGCAAGCGCTTCCGACGCCATGGTCTGGTTTTTATGGATCAGAACAAAAATCGAATTGATTGTATTAAACAAGAAATGAGGATTGAACTGAGACCTCAGAAATTTTAGTTCCGTTTCAAGCTTCTCTTTTTCGAGTAGTTGTTCTCGCCGTTTAGCATTTATCCAGTTCTTGGTAAGCTTAATACTCATTGCCAACGTCATGCTCGCTACAGTAGAAGGAAGCGCGTTAATTTTAAAGAAGTGCATAAAATTTCCGGGTTCTACTCCCCACAGTTCCTGGAATGTCTTATCAGAAACCAATGCGTTAAAGTAATACCCTGTAACAATACATGCCGCTGAGCACCCAATGGTTAAAAGCAGCAGTATGATATACGTTACATACCGCCCTTTTTCCAAAAATTTCGGTATTAAAAAGTAGAGATTGAAATATACACCAAGTGCCTGAAAAACGAGATAAAAGGAAAATTTTATGGCCGATTGTGAGAAGAAAATCAGTGTAACAACCTTCCATGGGTCACCAATAGAAATCGTCCACCACAGTGAATGATAAACAAACCAGAAAGGCAGATGATGGAGTTTGTACTTAAAAAACCATCCATTCCCGGACAAATCAAACAAGGATGTCTGAGCTAATGACAACGGACGTATACCACTTTTAGAATTTGTCATGCCATAATAAAGTTATGCATTTATTTGGAAGTGGTACGCCGTATGAATGCGTCTAATGGTTCAATAGCACAACTAAGTCTCAAATTTGACAGGAAGAACATCGCTGTAAGGGAATATTTCGAGCTTTTGTTTGTGTATTTCTTAAAGACACCTTGAAAAATTATTTTTGCAACGACGTAGTGGTCTTGGTTTTCGCTTGAGATAAAAGCCATTGTGGTAGAGTTTTTTCTTTAGCTACGTTCTCCCAACTGTTGTGTTTAACCCCGGGGTATTCAGTATACTTTACCAACTTTCCGCCAAGCTTGATCATTTCATTATACACATTTCGCGAAAGACGTACTGGTACAATATCGTCTGCTTCTCCATGAAAGATCCACAATGGCGTTTCTAATAACTTATCGGCTGCGTTCGTGTTACTGCCACCACATATGGCATATGCAGCCGCAAATTTACCTGGCTCTTTCGCCAAAACTGAAAAAACACCAAACCCGCCCATGGATATTCCATATAAGTAAAGCCTGTTGGTGTCTATAGCGTAGCGCTTAATCAGAGCGTCTACCAGTTCAAGCGTTTTTGTCATGTCCTCCGGGTGGGAATCGCGCCATGTATCGCCCCATCCTAAATTAGGCTCTACACTTTTTGGTGTTAAAACGAAGCAAGGTGTCTTGCTTTGAATATCATCATGGTACCATGCATTGTCCCGGGAAACCGTATCCCTGCTGCCATGCAGATAAACAATTAGCGGATAAGATTTCGTCGCGTCATAATTGGCTGGTTTAAACAAACCATAACGCATGCCCTTGAAATGGTTTTGTTCGTACCCTGCGTACTTCGCCGCCAGTTGCGCCTTTGCTGGTGGAATTAACCATGCGCAAACGACAATGCATAAAATTAAACTTTTTAGAGAGCGTATGTTACGGTTCATTGTTTTGGTGTTTATCTACGGATTAACTAAACAAAGGTGTAGCTGACTAATCGTACATCGCGATAGACCTGAACACTTTAAGTGATTGATCCTCTTCCCGCCTCCATCCCTTGATATTTTTGCCAAAGTTCACGCCCGAATGCGCCCCATTCTTCCAACTGGCGACATGACTTGCATATTCAATCACGTAGGCACCCAGATCATCAATGCGAATATCTAAGCCTTCAAAAACAGGCAATTCTTTTACATGCATTGTTATATATTTATCGATTGCGTTTCTTCCATCGCATATAGGATGGTAGTTTGGAATAAGCATACTGTCATCAGCATAATATCGCGACCATACATTGGCATCATGTTGTGTAACCGTTACATCCAATAATCTATTAAAAGCTGCTAGCTCAAAACTGATGTTACTATCGACAGGAACATTCGGCTGAAGTGCTAAAATGTATTGAAGGCACCTCATCAAACCGCATGATTTTATCGATCCCTTCATAGTAAGTATCGTAATTCCATGCTTCAGTAATTAACATCAGACCATCATTTTTCGATTTTTCCCAGAGGTTAATATAAGCTCCTTTTAATTCTTGTTGCTGACCACTACTTTGCAATGTCATTTTCATGGTGAATTTACCAACCTCCAAAATCTGCGTCCCAAGGTCACGTATCTCTATTTCATTTCTGGTATATTCTCTAATTTTAAACCGAGATAGAAAAGTGTTATGATACAACAAACATCATTTTTTCAGGGCTTGAAAATATGTTGTGGAGGTAATATACAACCGGATAATTCTTTCCTGACGTCTCATAGGTTATCCTTTAACACAGCGGAGATAAGAGTTTCTGTAGTTACTGCTCCATTTTTCCTTTCCTGAGCTGATGCAGGAAGAGTAAACGATCCCACAACGGATGCGATCACTAAAACAAATCTGGTTTTTAGCATGGTTGATCTTTATAGTATATGATCATGTGTACCGATTTCGCGATAAAGTTTTAAAGACTTATCGGGTTGCCTTTTCCATATCCGTATACCTTTTCCTTCGGTCGTTCCTTCGTATCCTGGAACGATCCACTTTACTTTAAACTTGGCATATTCCAGTAAATAATCATCAAAGCTTTCATGATGATAGGTATAACATGCTATGGAATCAATTGTTACTGATCCGCGATTGCTATATGCAGTTAAATAGGGTTTTATCTCCTTCATGCCCGTTAATGTTGGTTCCGCAAAAGGCATGAACCGGCTGTCTTCAGTGAAAAACTCGGACCTTAACGCGCCGTCTCTGATCCTTACGCCTTTCTCCATTAATGCATTATACGCCTTCAATTCAAACGGGACCTTTTGGTTGGAATAAGCTTTATATCTATTCAGGCTCGCGGCTTCTATATCGACGACTAAACGTTGCGGTGCTTCAATCGGATGAAAAAATCCAAATGCTTCACCTTTTAATTTCAATGATCCGCCTGAATCGAGATTCCAAACATTCCAATACTTACCTTCCTGGTTAAGCAACGTATCGGTTGCTGAATCGATATATGTTTTCTTAAAAGTGCCTATCTCAATTAGGGTGTTACCCAGATCAATGTACTCTTCGGCATTGCGTTGAAAAGTCTTTATATTTTGTCGTCGGAAAATTTCCCTGTAGTAAGATTCTATTTCAGCCGTACCGCTAAGGGTGATCTGGTATTCAGGCATGCTAATGGCGTTGCTATCATAGACTGCCAAAAACGTTTCAACATCATCCGTTGTTTCAGCTTCGGTTAGTTTGTGGGAAAGGGTTTCAATTTGTGTGGTGTTTTCAGATAAGCTTATTGAATCCTTTCCAGTGCATGACGCTGTAAGGATAAGCGTAACACCAAAAATAAAATAGTTTAAACTCATGGCGCATTATTTAAGCATGGTTTGCATCCAGGCAATGACTATGTCTGGATTTAATGCCAAATAAAATACGATGGAAAAACCGCTGGAAATTCAATTGATGACCGGCAACATTTTATTGACGAAATGCAATTGTGAAAAAGAATAAAATAGGGATACCTACCAATCGAAGTACTCGTCTTCTGCTACTTCCTGTTCTTTCTTTTGCTGAGCGCCTTTGTTTTTGAATGCGTCCTTGAGTTCGCGAACCTCCCTTTTTAGGTCGGTGGCAATTTTCTTTTTGACTGCTTCGGTATCGTAAGCAATACGGTAATCGTCTGTTGTACCTACGATCTTGAGGAAGAGTTTTGTCTGGCCTGAGCCATCTGCTTCAATGGCATTACCTGCCTCAGATACATTCAATACTTTACGATTTTGTAATGGCGTTATCAGCCTGTAATCGATGCGTTGATCAAACGTATGTGTTCCACTTATTTTAATTCCGGTAACGTTGCTTCGCACCTCCATTTGAGGGATGTAGACTGTTTTGTTTTCGATGTGAATATCGTTCTGAAGATCCGAAAACCGCAGCCGGCTTAAACCTTCATCATCAAGATATTTATTCAGTTTTTTGAGTGGTTCGAAATTGTTGAGTTCGCCATTTTTTATAACGGCACCAATATCCGCAGTTAAGGTTTCGGGATAAAGCTTCAGACTTTGATTCAATGCCAACTCCAGATTTACGTCGGCCGTGACCTGTCCTTTAAGATGTGTGTCCTTTATAAAATCCTGATCGAAATTCTGGAATACATAAAATACGCTATCTAAATGAATGCCATGAAGTTTGCTGGTGCACACTACATCAATCGCCTTATTGTTATTCGCATCGACAATCCCCGATAAGGAAAGATTTCCACCCATCGTTTTTAAAGCAAGATTACGTGACACGGCCACCTTGTTCTTTACAAGCAGATCGCCTTTTATTTCTCTTCCGTGAAAACGTTTATAATACAGCGATTTTACGTCGCAATTAAAATTGAGGTAAACATTTTTAGAGATATTAAATTTATATGCTGCAGATGCGCCTCCGGTTGCCTCGCTTGTTGACGCACCATACCCAAGATCCATCAATTCATTAAGGTCGATTACATTGGATTTTAGATCTGTCTCAATTCCTACCGGCTGATCTTCAAACAAAAGGTATGTAATCACGTTTTTGAAAAATCCATTTAATACAAAATCACTTTTGCCCAGTATACCCGCAACATTACTTAAAGCAAGATCATTATTGCTGAATTGTAAACTGCCCGATAAATTTCTTAATGGAATATTGCGTTTTCCATACATAAGATTGATGGTATGCATGTCAATCGTACCGCGTGTATTCACACGTTGTGCGGTAGTTCTGTTCTTCAGCAATTCGATCTTGCCCATGAGTGAAACATCCGCGACTAATGTTCCAGATACATTAGTGACGTTCTGTAAAGGAAAAAATTCAGCCAAAGCGCCAGCATCTACCTTTCCTTTGAAAGAACATATTACATCCGGGTGCTCGAGGTTGGAAATAACCAACTCTGCCTGAAAAGGCTCACCATTCAATGAAGCTTTTACATTTTTCAAAACCAGGGTTGCCTTGGCCGGATCGGAAACATTTGAGCTCGCGAACGAACCCGTCAGGTTTGCACCGGTGATTTTTGATTTATAATCCGGATGAAAAATCGTTGCATCAGAAAATCCAAAATCAATCGATACAGATGGTGATTTTGTTTTGCTTATTTCTCCTTTGATTTCACCGCTGAAGTAGACTTTTCCTTTACTTTGGTATTTCTCAACTTGTCTCGACGCAGATTCAGGAAGTAGCGACAGAATCGTTTGTATATCGGTATCTTTTCCTTCGGCAGTGAGATCGATCTCATTTCGTTCTTTCCAGTTATACGTTCCTGAAATTGCAAAGTCCGATCTGCGCAATTTCAGCGATGAAGGTTTGATGGTTACGCTCTTCCTGATATCATCATAAGTGAGTTCGCTATCGATATCGAATGATTTCCCCGACGAATATAATTTACCATGAATACTCAGTGTATCCGTATTCAGCTGACCACGCGCATCTATGTCGTAAACATCATTGGCACTTGAAATGGATGCCGTTAAATTATCGCTTGAAAAAATAAGTTGCTGATTCAACGTCATGTCAAGGTACAACACACGGGTATTTTTCAATGACACTTTATTCAACTCAAATGAAATGGATGACGGTGTTGCAGAACCAGTGGATTTCTTTAGAATGATGTAATTACTTTTACCGTCATCATTAATTTTCAAACTTGTTTCACTGTCTTCGATTCGCAATCCTTTAACATTATACTCACCATTCCATACTTCGAAAATATTCATTTGAAATGATACAAGCCTGGCAGTGAGGAGTGGGTACGTCGCAAGATGACTATCCTCCACATAAACATCCTGCATTACAATGGAGAGGTGCGGAAAATGCTGAAACACAGAAACATCAATTTCTTTAACGTTAATGGGCGTATTCAGCTGCTTATTGGCTTCGCGAATAAATTGATTGATAATCTTGTCCTTGAAAAGAAAAACCGACAACGACAAAGCCACCACCACAACGCCAAGGGTTAATCCGCAGTAAAAAAGTATTTTTCGGAAAATTCTCAAGCTTAAAAAGTGAAATACAAAGAAACAAAAAAAAGGATTAGAATCAGCCACTCCCACGGGAGGATACGCCAGAACTACTGTATTGGCTATCAACGATTTAATTTTCAATAAAGTGTGAGAATAGCGAAAACGAATTACGTTCAATTTGAAAGAAAAATAAGTTTACCCATCGTGACAGACGACTTTAGTGAAAATCTTCCCCACGAGCCGAACCCTCGCTTACTTTCAGTAACTATGTCGCGATCTTTTACCTTCGATGTAAATCCACAATGATCCGAAAGGGCTTTCGCAATCGCTCTTCAACAACTTCGGTCGTATGACCAATATAAAATTTATCCAGAGACCTGGAATGTAGGATGTAGGATGTAGAATACGGCTTCCATACAACGGGTTACGATTATTGCAAAACAAAAAAGGCTGCTATCAAAGCAACCTTCTATCTGTGGGAGTTGAGGGATTCGAACCCCCGACCCTCTGCTTGTAAGGCAGATGCTCTGAACCAGCTGAGCTAAACTCCCATTTATCTTTCCTTGTCTCTCAACTAATCCGACCCTCCCGGCTTCCTAAGCCGAGATGCGATGAACTAGCTGAGCTAAACTCCCCATTCATTATTTTTGGGACTGCAAATGTAGTATAGATTTTCATTTGTGCAAATTCCGCGCATTTTCTGATGCAAACTTTTTAAAAAAGACTTGTTTTAGCCCTGATTCTTTAAGTTTACACTAATTTAGGCGCTTCAACCTGCAAGCACTATTGCTCTCTGGTGGCATCGTTTTTTAGGCTTGCACACTATCATACTTGTCCCGTTGAAAGATTTACGGGTTAGGCCAGCTGCTAAAGAATCGTTAAACTAAAAAGACCTTTTAATGGATGAAAAAAAGACCAAACGCCTTATTCTTGTTTCTAATCGCTTACCGTTTCAGTTGCTTGAGAAAGGAAACAAGGTCAATCTCAAGCAAAGCGATGGTGGATTGGTAACAGCGTTGAAAAGTTATTTCGAATTGAATGGAGCGGAAGACTTTACAGAAAAGATCTGGATTGGATCGGCTGATTTTCCACAGCGGCGATGGGAAAAATTCCAGCAACAAAAGAAAGAAGATCTCAATTTTGAAATAGTTCCGCTTTTTATTGACTCAAAGGTTTATAACAAATATTACAACGGCTTTTGTAACTCCACAATCTGGCCATTGTTTCACTATTTCCCGTCTTACGTTATTTACCACCAGGACCAGTTTGAAATGTATGAACTGGTGAACCAGCTCTTTGCCGAACAATTGTTGGATATTATTCAGCCTGGCGACACCGTTTGGATCCACGATTACCAACTTTTTCTTCTACCCGGAATGATTCGTGAGAAAGTTCCAACCGCCACGATTGGTTATTTCCTTCACATTCCATTTCCTTCGTTTGAGATCTTCCGATTGTTACACCGGCCATGGAAAGAAAAAATCATCAAGGGCCTTCTTGGCGCTGATCTTCTTGGATTTCACACGCATGAATATGTTCAGCACTTTTTAAAGACCGTGCGTATGGTGGTTGGTATTGATCACCACTTCCGAACGTTGGCATACAACAACCGCCTTATTAAAGCGGAAATGTTTCCGCTCGGAATTGACTACCAGAAGTTCAATGGCACTTCATTACTTCCCGCAGTAATTGAAAAGAAAAACACGATCGTAAATAATTTCCCGGAAAAGAAAATCATCTTCTCCGTTGATCGGCTGGACTATACAAAGGGAGTAACGCATAGGCTAGCTGGGTTCGAACGTTTCCTCGAGTTACATCCTGACTGGCATGGAAAAATTGTTTTCATTCTTGTCGTAGTTCCATCGCGACAGATTATCAGTAAGTACAACGAAAGGAGAAAACTCATTGAAGAAAAGGTCGGGAGTATCAATGGTCGATATTCTACCCTTTCCTGGCAGCCCATCATTTACAGGTACAATCACCTTGCTTTTGAAGAGCTATGTGCTTTATATCTCGCCGCCGATATCGGATTAATTACACCTCTCCGCGATGGAATGAATCTGGTGGCGAAAGAATATGTAGCAAGCTGTGCTGAACAACAAGGCGTTTTGATCCTGAGTGAACTAGCAGGGGCAGCGGCTGAACTAGGCGAAGCTATTTTTGTAAATCCCCTTGATAAAGAAGAATTAGCTCAAGCCATTGACCAGGGTCTCTCTATGCCTGAAGAAGAGCAAAGCGCACGGCTCCAAGCCATGCAAAAACGGCTGATCAATTATGATGTAACAAGCTGGGTAAATGATTTTCTGACACAATTAAACGACGTGAAAACACAACAACTTATAGAGGATAACAAGTATCTGACTACTGCAAGCCGTGCGGAGATCATCAAGTCATACCACCAATCAAAGAGCAGAACGCTTTTGCTCGATTATGATGGTACACTGGTTGGTTTTACAAAACATCCAAAACAAGCTGTTCCCGGCGATAACCTCATTGCATTATTGTCGCGATTAAGTAAGGAACCAAATACAAATCTTACCATTATCAGCGGACGGGACCGCGACACATTAGGAACCTGGTTCAACGACTTGCCTATCAATCTGGTTGCCGAGCATGGTGCTGCCATAAGACGACAGCCGAACGGATGGATCGTTGAAGATCTGGATCAGAGTTGGAAACCCTCTATTCGCCCGACTCTGGAAACCTTTGTTACGCGTTGTCCGCGATCATTTATTGAAGAAAAAACGCATACCCTTGCGTGGCATTACAGGAACGTTGAAGACGAGCTTGGTTTTATACGCTCACGCGAACTTCTTGATAATCTTTTCCATCTGATTCGCAATGGCCAACTCCAGGTAATTGACGGGAACAAAGTAATTGAAATCAGGGTAACCGGGGTAGACAAAGGTGTCGCAGCCAAAAAACTGGTAGATGAGTCACCTGCTGATTTTATCCTCGCCATTGGTGATGACAAAACCGATGAAGACATGTTTCGTGCGCTTACGGATAAAGCAATCACAATCAAAGTTGGTGCTGGCCATTCTATTGCGCAGTATTGTGTTCCAAATCAGATTGAAGTGATCCGCCTGTTAAATGATCTGGTGACACAAACAAAATTGATCGATGCAGTTTGATTATTAGCTGAGCATCGCCTATGCGATTCATTAATCTTATTCCCTTATGCTAAAAAGCGAGTGCCGAAAGGTATTTCACCAATTACGTCTGGCATTAAGTGATACTGATCACCAGGAAAAGTCTTTGGCGATAAGTGATCGTTTTTTTAATTCGGTCAATCTTAGAGCGGCAAAAATGCTACACACGTTTCTTTCTATTCCGCGCAACAAGGAACCTGATACGTGGATAATCATAAGACGAATACAAAAAGAATTTCCAGACATTCAGCTGGTGGTGCCTCGCATTATATCTCAAACGAATACCTTTGAAAACTTCTACTTGGAAAACAGCAATGATCTTATCCCGAACAAATGGGGTATACCAGAACCTGTAGCGGACACGGAAAAAAAAGTTTCGATGCCAGAAATCGATATGGTATTAGTGCCTTTGCTTACATTTGACCTCTATGGCCATCGCGTCGGATATGGGAAAGGATTTTATGATACATTCTTAAAACAGTGTACCCCGGCTACAAAACGAATTGGATTATCACTCTTTGATCCCGTGGACAAAATTGAAGATGCCGGTGAACACGATGTTCCACTTCACTATTGCATTACGCCAGATCAGGTTTACAGCTTTTAGACTTCCGGCTCCTGCTGACTAAGGCAGTGAAAGGAACCTAATCCCCAGATAATATCGACCGAATCCAGTCCGACTACTCTTCGATCAGGAAAACATTCCTGCAAAATGCCTAACGCCTTATCATCATTTTTGTCGCGGAAAGTAGGTACTATAACGTACTTGTTGGCAATATAAAAATTAGCATAAGATGCCGGTAGACGCATGTCCTCATAAACAACGGCACCTGGCATGGGCAGTTCCACGACGTTCATTTGCTTACCATTTTCAAGTCGAAGTTTATTCAGCGTTTTAAGATTCTCCTGAAGGGGTTTGTAATTCTCATCCTCTTTATTTGTTTCGATTACTGTAACCACGGTATCTTCATTTACGAATCGTGTGATGTCGTCAATATGGCCATCTGTATCGTCGCCAACAATACCATCGCATAACCATAGCACGTTGTCTACGCCATAATACTGAATGAGATATTGCTCAAGATCGCCCTGGGAAAGGTGCGGATTACGGTTTTGATTCAATAAACATGACGAAGTTGTAAGTACAGTACCGCTACCGTTGAAATCGACGGAACCGCCTTCCATCACAATACCCGGATATACAACCGGAATATCATAATGCTGCGCAATCAATGTCGGTATGTTATCATCCAGATCGAACGGAGGATATTTTCCGCCCCAGGCATTATAACCCCAATCAACGATAATTTTTTTTTGTTCCGCTTTTGGATTAATGACAAATGCAGGGCCATGGTCTCTGCACCATGCATCGTTTGTAGGATGAATAAAAATATTAAACTTGGTGACATCAGTACCGGCCTCTACAATATGCCGAAGCGCCTTTTGTTTCATGGCTTCATCGACAACATTTATGTTCACCTGCTGTCCTTCGGAAACGAGTTTTATGAACTGCGCATATACAGGGTAGATCGTTTCAATTTTGCCCGGCCATGACGCTTCCTTGTGTGGCCAGCTGAGCCACATAGCAGATTGTTTTGCAAATTCAGCAGGAAAGTGGTAACCGAGTTCTTTCGGCGTTTTTTCAGGCATATGAGATACTTGTTATAGCACAGAGGATTAACCAGCCACAAAGGCACTAAGCCACAAAGATACAGAAGGGCAAATCAAAGACACGAATAAAACTTAGTGTCTTTGTGCCTTAGTGGCATGTCACTTTGTGCCACACAACTCAATCTTCGTCGATGTATCGTTTGGTGATGGGTTGATAGGAATCGATGCGGCGGTCACGGAGGAAGGGCCAGTGCGTTCTGTAACGTTCCGTTTTATCCAGGTCGATCTCAAGTACATTCACTTCTTCCTGGTCGTGGGAACCCTGGTATAACAACGTTCCAAATGGATTCGCGATAAATGATCCTCCCCAGAATTTCATTGCGCCGTTTTGTTCCAGCCCCACACGATTAACACTTACAACGTGTACCCCATTGGCCACAGCATGACTGCGTTGAATGGTTTGCCATGCATTGAATTGTTCTGTGTTTGTTGCTTCGTCCTGGGCTGTTGCCCATCCAATGGCTGTAGGATAGAATAATATTTCAGCGCCCATTAAAGTTGTTATCCGTGCGCCCTCAGGATACCACTGATCCCAGCAGATGAGAATACCAATGGTTGCGAATTTCGTCTTAAATACTTTGTAGCCGAGGTCACCAGGTGTAAAATAAAATTTTTCGTAATAAGCGGGGTCATCGGGGATGTGCATCTTCCGGTACTTGCCAAGATACGTTCCGTCGGCGTCCAGCACAGCCGTAGTGTTATGGTATATTCCGTTTGTTCTTTTTTCAAATAATGACGCAATGATTACCACGCCCAATTCTTTTGCTAATGTTGCTAAGGCGTCTGTAGAGGGACCTGGTATCGCTTCGGCAAGTTTAAAATTGTCGTAATCTTCCACATCACAGAAATACAACGAACGAAAAAGTTCCTGTAGACATATGATCTGTGCCCCCTGTGCTGCAGCTTCCCGGATTTTGGCAACGGCTTTATTAAGATTTTGTTCAGGATTGGCCGTACACGACATCTGCACTGTTCCTATTTTAACATTTTTTGCTGGCACGTTCTTTTGTTTAAAAGCCAAAATTAACTTCGATTCTTTTGATTTTCCAACTTAACAGGATTGTTTCCACTTGCGTTCAATTTGTTCAAAATCTTTTTTGCCTTGAAGAAACATCAAATAAACCCCCAATTTGTCAGCGTTGAAATAAAAAAACCTTTCTACTTGCGTAAAAAGGTCTTTAGGGGCTGTTTGAAAAATTATGCTTGTTGTTCGATATGAACGAATGATTCATCTTTTGCTTCAAGATGGGATTGGCCCATCAGCCAGATGTCTACAGCACGCGCTGTTTCCCGTCCCTCAGAAATCGCCCATACAACGAGAGACTGTCCTCTACGGATATCACCAGCTGCAAAAACACCTTCCTGCGAACTCATATAATTGTCGGTTTTAATATTACCGCGTTCGTCGAGTTCTAGTTTAAGTTCTTCAACAATCCCGCCTTTTTCAGCGCCAACAAATCCGATGGCAAGTAAGGCAAGTTCGCAAGGAATGACTTTTTCACTTCCGGCAATCTCTTCAAATCCCATCTTGCCCTGGTCGTTTACACCCCACTTAAGATCAACCACTTTTAATCCGGCAAGTCGTCCATTATTATCACCGACAAATTCCTTCGTAAGTAATGCCCATTGACGTTCAACACCTTCTTCATGAGAAGAAGAAGTCATTAACACCATCGGCCATAACGGCCAGGGATTATTTTGCTCGTTTCTTTTCAACGGAGGTTTTGCGAGCAATTCAATTTGCGTCACAGATTTTGCCTGATGGCGGTTTGATGTTCCTACACAGTCGGATCCGGTATCACCCCCACCGATCACAAGCACATTTTTACTTGTCGCTAATATTTCACCAGAGAAAATGCGATCGCCGGCCACGCGTTTGTTCTGCTGTGTTAAAAAGTCCATTGCATAGTGAACGCCCTTTAAATCCCTTCCCGGGATTGAAAGATCACGCGGAGCTGAGGCGCCACCACACACAACCACAGCATCGAATTCAGAGCGAAGGTGTTCGGCACTGATGTTAACACCTACATGCGCATTTGTTCGGAAGATAATGCCTTCCTGCTCCATCAACCGAACCCTTCTATCCAATACGTTCTTTTCTAATTTAAAATCAGGAATACCATAACGGAGAAGCCCTCCGATCCGATCGCTTCTTTCAAAAACTGTAACCCAGTGTCCGGCTTTGTTTAACTGCGCTGCAGCTGCAAGTCCGGCAGGACCAGATCCCACAATCGCCACTCTTTTTCCGGTTCTTGTCTTTGGCGGTGTGGCTTTGGTGTATCCTCTTTCGAAACCCTGTTCGGCGATTGTCTTTTCGATGTATTCGATCGTCACAGGATTGTTATTGATACTGAGCACACAACTTGCTTCGCATGGTGCCGGACAAATTCTTCCGGTGAATTCCGGAAAGTTGTTTGTACTGTGAAGGATCTTAATGGCATCTTCCCACTTTCCGTTGTACACGGCGTCGTTGAAATCTGGAATATTATTACCCAGGGGACAACCATTATGACAAAACGGAACGCCACAATCCATACAACGTGCGGCCTGTTGTTTTACTTTTTCCTTTTCAAGCGGTGTATATACTTCTTTATAATCCTTAATTCTTTCTTTCGGATCGCGTGACTTAGGCATCTCGCGATTGAACTTCATAAAACCATCTATCTGTCCCATGTTCTTATTCTTTAATTTATGTTGGTAGTATGTGGCTGCCGATTATTTGATTTTTGCAACTGGTGCATCTTTTACCGAAGCTGCAGCCGATTTGGTTTTCTTCTGCTTCTGCAGTACTGCCTTATAATCCTGCGGCATCACCTTTACAAAAAGTTCAGAGGCCACTTCCCAGTTTTCCAGAATCCATTCGGCCGGATCACTTCCGGTATACTTAAAGTGTTTTTCTACCATGGCTTTCACTTCAGCCTTGTCAGCAGCTTCCATGGTTTCAAGCTCTACCATTTCGCGGTTACAAAGTTTATCGAGTGAATGTTCCGGGTCGAAAACATATGCAATACCGCCACTCATACCTGCCGCGAAATTTTTTCCTGTTCTGCCCAGTACAACAACGCGTCCGCCCGTCATGTATTCGCAGGCATGATCGCCAACGCCTTCTACTACCGCTCTCACACCGGAGTTTCTTACGCAGAAACGTTCGCCACCCTGACCACGGATATAAGCTTCACCGGAAGTTGCACCGTAAAATGCCACGTTCCCTATGATCATATTATCCTCTGGTTTGAAAGTACTTTCCTTATCCGGATAAACAATGAGCTTACCGCCCGACAAACCTTTTCCAAAGTAATCGTTGGCCTCACCTTCAAGCTCAAACGTTACACCTGGTGCGACAAATGCAGCGAAGCTTTGGCCAGCAGATCCTTTAAATTGGAAATGAACGGTATCTTGAGGTAATCCAACTCCTTTGTATTTTTTAGAGATCTCATTTGAGAGCAAAGCACCTACAGAACGATCTGTATTTTTGATGAGGAACTTTTGCTGAATCGCTTCACCATCCTCCAGTGCAGGGCGCGCAGCTTCAACCAGTTTCCAGTCCAGCACTTTTTCAAGTTCAAAATCCTGTTCGATTTGCTTGTACAAGCCAACGAACTCACTACCCGGTTCGCGGTGCAGAATCGGTGAAAGATCCAGTTTTTTGATCTTCCAATGGTCAATGTCTTTCCGAACGCGCAGCAAATCTGAACGTCCGATCATTTCATTCACCGTTCTGAAACCGAGCTCCGCCATATTCTCACGCAGATCCTGCGCCAGGAAGCGGAAGAAGTTCACAACGTGATCAGGGTTACCAGTAAACAATTTGCGTAATGACTCATCCTGAGTAGCGATACCAACAGGGCATGTATTTAAGTGACACTTGCGCATCATGATACAACCTTCGACCACCAGCGCTGCCGTTGCAACTCCCCATTCTTCGGCACCCAACATAGCAGCGATCGCAATGTCGCGGCCGGTACGAATTTGTCCATCTGTCTGAAGGGTAACACGACTACGAAGGTTATTCTTAACCAGTGTTTGATGTGCTTCTGCCAGCCCCAGTTCCCAAGGTAAACCCGCATGACGCACCGAGCTAAGCGGAGATGCACCTGTACCACCATCTGCTCCTGAAATCAGGATTGCATCTGCTTTTGCTTTGGCTACACCAGCAGCTACCGTACCCACACCAGCCTGAGAAACGAGTTTTACATTGATGCGCGCCTGACGATTCGCATTCTTAAGATCGTAAATAAGCTGCGCAAGATCTTCAATAGAATAAATATCGTGGTGTGGTGGTGGTGAAATCAAACCAACACCAGGTGTTGAGTGACGCACTCTACCGATCCATTCGTCTACTTTGTGTCCGGGAAGCTGTCCACCTTCTCCAGGTTTTGCACCCTGGGCCATCTTGATCTGAATTTCTTCTGCATTGCTCAGGTAATAACTGGTCACCCCAAAACGACCTGAGGCAACCTGCTTGATCGCAGAGCGTTCCCAATCGCCGTTTTCTTTTCTTTCAAAACGGATTTCATCTTCTCCGCCTTCACCGCTGTTACTCTTTCCACCAATGCGGTTCATCGCAATAGCGAGCGTTGAATGCGCTTCATGTGAAATTGATCCGAATGACATTGCACCCGTAGCGAATCGTTTGAAGATTTCTTCAGCCGGTTCTACTTCACTCAACGGTATAGGATTCCGTTTTTTAAATTCGAACAGTCCGCGAATAGAAAGTTGATCTTTGGTTTGATCATTGATCTTCGCTGCGTATTTCTTATATACTTCGTAGCTGTTGTTTTTTGTACTGTGTTGTAGCCAGTGAATTACTTCAGGACTAAACAAGTGTTTCTCACCTCTTCGTTTCCATTGGTAAATTCCACCAACTTGTAATTCCTTGCTTTCATTTTCAAAAGACAAGTCGTGGCGGATCAGTACTTCTTTAGCAAGATCATCAAACGATAATCCTTCAATGCGGCTTATTGTACCACGGAAACACTTTTCGACTACATCGCTCCCCAAACCAACAGCTTCAAATATTTGCGCAGATTGATATGACTGGAGGGTACTGATACCCATCTTAGACATTACTTTCAGCAAACCGCTTCCGATTGCTTTTTGATAATTTGCGCAAGCTTCTTCATGTGTTAATGGTTTCATGAACATGCCTTGTTTGTTCATGAAGTGAATCGTTTCTAATGCCATGTATGGATTGATGGCGCTGGCACCATATCCAATGATGGTTGCAAAATGGTGTACTTCCCAAACATCTCCTGATTCGAGTACAAGACCTGCCTGTGTACGGATTCGTTTTTCAACCAACGACTGATGTACAGCACCCAATGATAACAACGAAGGGATAGGCGCATGCTCGTCACTGATTTTACGGTCAGAAAGAATAATAATTCTCTTCCCTGCGCGAACGGCTTTTTCAGCTTCACAACAAATGCGGTTCAGACTCTCTTCGAGTCTGCCAGGTTGTCCATCAGCTTTGAACACACATTGGATTACTGCATACTCGAAACCCTGATCCTGAAGATGTTTCAATTTTTCCAGATCGGAGTTCAACAACACAGGTTGCGAAATGTGTATCTGACGGGTGTGCTCCGGTGTTTCCTCCAACACATTGAGACTTTGACCAACACGCGTAAACAACGACATCACCAGACGCTCACGAATCGGATCAATTGGTGGGTTACTTACCTGGGCAAAGAGTTGTTTAAAATAATTAGAGATATGACGACTTTCTTTTGAAAGCACGGCAATAGGCGTATCATCACCCATTGATCCAACAGCTTCATATCCTTTTTCTGCCATCGGCAACATCAGTGTTTTAATATCTTCACTGGTGTACCCGTACGCATTCTGCCGTTGTACTAATGTTTTTTCGTCAAAGTTATTTTCAAACCATTCAGGTTCGGGTTCAAGTCTTAACTTCAAGCGATTCTGTATGATCCAGTTGTAGTAAGATTTCCCTTCGTATACAGAACGTTTTACTTTTTCATCATCCAGCACCTTTCCCTGTTCAAGATCGACCATTAACATTTTACCTGGTGTGATACGACCTTTTTCCAGGATATCTTTTGGATCAACGGTAAGGGCACCAGCCTCTGAAGCTGCGATTAACCGGCCTGATCGTGTAACACAATAACGTAAAGGGCGAAGGCCGTTGCGGTCTAGCGTTGCCCCAATTCGTGCACCATCTGTAAAGACCAATGCGGCAGGTCCATCCCACGGTTCCATCATTGAAGCATGATATTTATAGAATGCTTTTCTATGCGGATCCATTAGCTTATTGTCCTGCCAGGCTTCAGGTACGAGCATCATCAAAACATGCGGCAAAGGACGACCTGAAAGTACAAGCATCTCCACCAATGCATCAAGGTTAGCAGAATCTGAAAGCTCAGGATTGGTTATCGGTGCAAGCATCTTCAATTCTTCGTCTGAAAATAGAGTGGATTTAAAGAGTGCTTCTTTTGATTTCATTTTATTCACGTTACCGCGAATGGTGTTAATTTCGCCATTGTGTGCGATGTAACGGAATGGCTGGGCTAATTTCCAGTTCGGAAATGTGTTGGTAGAGAAACGTGAGTGAACCAACGCAAGGGCTGTACGTATTCTCGCATCCTGAAGATCATAAAAGTAACTGCGCAATTGTTCTGTACGAAGCTGACCTTTGTAAACCAATGTACGGGAAGAGCAACTGGTAACATAAAATTCTTTGTTGCTTCCTTTTACAATTTGGGCAACGGTATGTTGCGTATAGTTTCTCAGTACAAAGAGTTTGCGTTCGAGGAGATCACCGCGCCACGTTTGATCGACTGGCTTTATAAACACCTGTTCTATCACGGGCTCTACTTCCGCTGCACCGGGTCCAGGTACACTGTGGTCTACCGGCACGCTTCTAAAGCCGAGTAATTCGAATCCGAGTTCTTTGATATTTTTTGTTACGACCTCACGGCAGGCATTCATTACCGTCTTCTCGCGGGGAAAAAACACCATAGCCACGCCATATTCTCCAAGGGCCGGAAGGTCAACGCCGGCGCGTTTACATTCTTCAACAAAAAAATCGTGCGGGATCTGGATCAACACCCCTGCACCGTCTCCGGTCTTTGGACTGCTTCCTTTCCCCCCACGGTGCTCCATGTTTTCCAACATGGTCAGTGCGTCTAACAGTGTCTGGTTTGTTTTGCTGCCATTAATATTAGCTACAAAGCCAATTCCGCAAGCATCATGTTCCAGTTCGGGCGTGTACAAACCACGGCTGGTGTTTTCTTTCATCATCAAAAAAAATTTACTGGTTGTAGTAGTTCTGACCCATTTTTGGCGAAATGAGTTTTTGAAATTACGGAATAAACAGAACTTAATTTTGCCGTAACGCTCCGATAACAGAATTTTTTGAATCTTTTCACAAATTCTTAAACATGATTAAAAATGTCTAAAACGAACACGATTGCAGCGTGTTATATTTTGAAATTTTCAAATCTGATCGAAAACGATTGTAATTTTTGCAAAAAGTATATGAGAAATACAATGCCGTTTTAAAAATCGCTCTTTTAGCTAGAATCCTGATTTTATGGCGCGTACCATTTCTTTTTTACCGGGCGGGCCGGAAAGAGTCTCAACAGTAAAGCCTAACGTCATTAAATCGCGCTTTAACTGGCCCCTGGCACAATATGTAACGAAAATTCCTCCGGGACGCAACGCACTGGCTACCCGCTCAAGCGTGGGTATCGTCCACATTTCTGGTTGTTTTGATGGCGCAAAAGCATCAAAAAAAATCACATCAAAGGCTTCGTTGTCGAATTTGGCTTCCTGCAGAATTTCCGCCATTTTTTTAAGCTGGAACCCGGGAATAACCTCATGCACTTTATCCCACGAAAGTGTATGCAGTGCTTCAAAATGATGTTTTAATCCAATCGTTGATGGATAATTCAGCGAACGCCATACGGATTCCTCCAATGGATAGGCTTCGATAGTAACGTAATGGATAGGTGCTTTTTGCTCGATGCTATACTGAAGCGTTAACAATGCGTTGAGTCCGGTTCCAAAACCAACTTCCAGAATAGCAACCGTCGATTCCGGATGATGCTGTAGAAGATAGGCTAATCCCTGTCGAATAAATACATACACAGATTCCTGGATAGCCCCATGTACAGAATGATACGTTTCATTCAGTGCTTCATGAAACAGGGAGTGCGAACCATCCTGGGTTATGATCAGCTTTGGCATAACTACGCTTTCACAATGAGCGTCACAGCCGATGCATTTATCCCTTCATCACGACCCACATAACCAAGTTTTTCACTTGTCGTTGCTTTGATAGAAATATCATCTTCACTGATTTGCATGATGGGCGCCAATACTTTCTTCATCGAGTCAATGTGTGGATTGACTTTAGGATGTTCGAGACATACCGTACAATCTATATTTCCGATTTTCCAGCCCTGTTCATGAAGCATGCTTGTTACTTCTTTCAAAAAAAATTTGCTATCCATATCCTTCCAGCGATTGTCGGTATTGGCAAAATGAAAACCGATATCGCGTAAGTTCGCTGCGCCTAATAATGCATCGCAGATGGCGTGAATCAATACATCAGCATCGGAATGACCAACAGCTCCTTTCGTTGATGGTAATTTTATACCGCCTAACCAGAAATCTCTTCCTTCCTCCAACTGATGAACGTCATAGCCCATTCCTACTCTTATTTTATTCATGCTTGCGTTATTACAATTAAACAGCTTTATAGTATAATGTGTTGGAGTTTCCTTCGCGGAGTACCGTTGATGCTACTCGGATAATATCATGCAGTCGTACAGCCTGAATCTTTGCCCCTTCTTCATTGGCCAGGTTAGCATTACCTGACAATTTTGCAAATGCCAAATTCATGGCCCTGTTCATTAATTCCACTTCTCCAAATTCAAGGGTTACTTCTGCCTGGTTTTTAACTTTCGTCAATTCATCTTCATGAACACCAGCTGTAATTACATTTCGTACAATGGCATTCACTTCTGCTTCAGCGTGCTCATGGCTAATCCCTGGTTTTAATCTTCCGCTGATGACAAACAATCCCGGATCGATTGTGCCCATGACGAACGATGAAACAGAAGTGAATAATTCTCTTTCCTTAACCAGTTGCTGATATAATCTGCTTGACTGACCCCGACTTAATATGTCGCTCAACAAATCAATGGTATAGTAATCTTCATGGAATCTTCCTGGCATATGCCACGCTTTGTAAAAGGCATCTGCTGGCACTTTTGCTTCTACTGTTAAAGTACGCCTGGCAAGCTGCGCAGGTTCAACAGGTAAAATACGTTTTAATGTACGTCCCGAAGGTATTGGACCAAACCATTTTTCAGTGAGTTGCTTCACCTGATCAAATGTTACCTTGCCTGCGACCACGAGTATAGCATTATTTGGAACGTAATGTGTATAAAAAAAATCTTTCACATCCTGCATGGTAGCATTTTCAATATGACTGATCTCTTTACCAATAGTGGCCCATTGATAAGGGTGCACCTGGTACGCCAACGGGCGAAGCTTTAACCACACATCGCCATAGGGTTGATTAAGGTATCGTTGTTTGAATTCTTCAATCACTACTTTTTGTTGCACATCAAGTACTTCAGGGTCAAACGACAAACTCAACATGCGATCACTCTCAAGCCAGAAACCAGTTTCGATATTGGATGCTGGTAATGTGAGATAATAGTTTGTGATATCGGTATTTGTAAAGGCGTTGTTTTCGCCGCCAACGAGTTGGAGCGGTTCATCATAGTTTGGTATGTTGGCCGATCCGCCAAACATGAGGTGCTCAAATAAATGGGCAAACCCGGTTTTATCAGCGTGTTCGTCACGCGAACCAACATTATAAAGGATGTTCATCACAGCGATCTCTACGGTGGGATCTTCGTGAACGATTACCTGTAATCCGTTTTCGAGGGAAAATTCTTTGAATGCAATCATAATAAGGGGCCAAAAATAGCAGGTATGCGCGTCAAAAGAAAACGATGGCGAAAAGGAAGGAATCAACCTTGGATTGTGCCCGGAAGGTCAGGAACAGGCAGCTTTACAATAAATATGGTTCCCGTATCCACCGAAGACGTTGCTTCAACTGTTCCTCCGAGTTTAATTACAGATTCCTTTAGGATATACAAGCCCAGTCCGGAGCCTTGGGCATCGTCAGTTGCCCGATAAAACATCTCGAATACCCGTTTGATATGTTCCTCCGAGATACCGCGGCCGTTGTCTTCGACCCGAATAAGATACGTGTTTCCTTCGCGTTCGGCTGCTATTTTAATAAAAGGATCTCTGCAGTTATCAATCCAGTGAAATTTAATGGCATTGGAGAGCAGGTTGTTCAGAATTATTTTCATTCGCGTAACATCCGAAATCATCGGTGTACTAAGATGATCTTCGATGTAAAATTGAATGTGTTTGAAATTCGGACTGTACTCATGATCCTGCAAAAGGCTTTCGACAAAATCTTTAAAATTAAAGGCTTCATGTTTTACCGACATGCGTGTATTTCGTGAATAGGTTACAACCTCTTCAATAAAATCCTCCAGTTTGTGAACGCTGCGTTCAATCATGGATAAATATTGCACATGCATTTCTCCCGGTTGGTCCATCTTGGCAACCAGGATTAAACCAAGGATGGATTTTAAAGGCGCGCTTAAATCGTGAGAAGCACTGTATACAAAGCGATCCAGTTCGGTGTTCCGAAGTGTAAGTTCTTCATTTGCCCGTTGAAGTTCCTGGGTACGCTCATTGATTTGCGCTTCAAGATATTCTTTTCGCTGGTTCATGATCGTTGAGGTGATTCCATAAGATGCCCATGCGATCATAATCACCAGGAATACGATTAAAAAAATAAATTCGGCCTTCTTCCAGTATGGGGCATCTACTATGATGCTGACTCGGGATGGTTCACTCCATCCAAGGCCTGTGTTTTTTTTTGCCCTTACAAATATGTGATGTTCACCAGAAGATAAATTGGATAAACTAAGTTGTTTACTTTCCATGGCAATCCACCCTGCATCCTCACTACTTCGCCACTGTAAATTAATTTTGTTTTCCGGAAAAGAAATGGGAGAGAACTGTAAAGTGATGTAAGCACCATAGTCGGTATGAAGACCTGCTGTAAAAGGTCTAGTTTTTCCATTCACACGCGCTTCAACACAATATGGCTTACGCGTCATTTTATTTTTTGTGATTGATTTGGTGGCGAACGCTAACCCATAGGAGGTACCCACCCAAACATTTTTATCCGGTGTTATGAAAATGCCATGCGCGGTTATGGTATTTGATGGTAACCCTGAATTTTCGTCATACAACCAGTACTCACCGGAATCAATGTTATACCGGAATAACCCGTAGGAGTTGGAAAAAAGGATGTTCTCCTTATCAAATATTTCTACACTGCTAACGGGGTATCGTTCAAACGCTTCGCCAAACTCCAGCCGGGTTAATCTTTTATGATCATAGTGAAGCAATCCTTCACTTGAAGCGAGCCATAGATTTCCATCCTGTATAGCAAGATGCCCAACTGTAAAATCACCGCGTACATCAAATGGTATTTCGGGACTTATATTTTTGAATGTTGTGCTATCGCGATGCTTAAAAAACAGATAGGCTTTCGCACCATTGGCAACAGCATAAATGCCATCTTCACCTTCACAGATATAATTAACATCATTTTGCTGCAGATCAGGCAGCTCGTAACGTTTAATTTCAAATGCTTCTGTAATTACAGTAACATATTTATTTCCTGCCTGACTAAGCCAAACGTTTTCTTTGGAGTCGACGAACAAATGACTGACAAAATTACCATCTTTAGAAAAATCCCACGTCTTGACTACACGCTCATCCTGCAAAAGTAAAACCTGCCAGCTCGTCGTTGCCCAAAGCCCTTTTCCGCTAAACTGTAACGATTGGAAATAGTTGCTTTTCTCATCCAGTAAAACTTCACGTTCCCAATCTTCATCGGGCGAGGCCGGTTTGATTTTAATAAGCGCCTCCTTATTTGCGTAGTAAATCAGGTGATTTTTCTGGTCGTAAGCGATACCTTCTACATAATGCGTTTGTGAATTCAGGTCCGCCAGTGTAAATAAATTGGTCTGTACGAGCACAAGTCCCTTATCGGTTGCCACCCAGATGTCCTGTTCATCACTGATAAAGCAACTGCTGATGCCGTTAAAGTTAAAATACAGACTTTCCCAGGTAAAACCATCCTGCAAAGAAATTTTGTATAAATCTTCTGTATACGTCGATACGAAAATACTGGAGTCTGGTGCTGACAACAAATTTGAAACACTGCGAACCGGAAACATATTAACTGCAGCACTGGCCTGATGATTTTTAATTTCTGCGGTGTACAAACCCTGACGTGCTGCTATGAGTAATTGCCTTTTGGTGTACAACACCTGGCTCACTTCATCGGGCAGTTTAAAGTTCTTTTGCTGAATGAACTGATCTTGTTCAGCATCATACCAAAAGAGATTGCCGCTATACGATATGGTATAAAAATTATGTTCTTCGTCTTCAAAAAAAGAAAAGGAACGAACAAACACAGGCGAACGGTTTTCCTCACCAAAATCGTATCGTTTAATTTTACCATCCTTGTATTTAATAACCGACTTAGGTTCAGCTATCCATATATCTCCGGCCTTGTCCTGGTACATGGCTTTGGGAAACCATATTGTAGTATCACTGAAGTATCGTTGCCCACGAAGGAGGGTCTTAAAGATAACGGTATCAATATGATTTTGGATTTCAATTACATCCAGGTCGCCGAAAGCGAGTAGTCTTCCATCGCGTGTGTGTAAAAATCCCTTCGCAAAATTACTGCGTAGTGCAGTTTTATAGGTGGTGAATTTAATCCCATCGTACTTAACAAGACCATCATCTGTTGCAATCCACAAAAATCCAAGCGAATCTTGTGTAACGGCTTTGATCACGTCGCTGGGAAGTCCTTGCTCTACACGGTATTGATGAAAGCGGTATTGCTGCGCCTTAACCTGGGTCAGGATGACGATGAATAATATAACGGTTAATAGTCGCATACCCACCATACGGTAATGGCCCATTCAAACAAGGTTAAGGTTCCCACAATATAAGCAGTTCATTCAGTTAAAATTATCTCACACTTAAAAAAAGTCTGATAACTTTACGGCAATCTGAACTGACCATGAAATTCGATCGGACTTCTTTACCGGATGATGTTCTCATTAACCTATACGAGGAGCTACTCAGGCCGCGGCTTATTGAAGAAAAGATGTTGATTCTGCTTCGCCAGAATAAAATCAGCAAATGGTTCAGCGGAATCGGGCAGGAAGCCATTTCGGTAGGCATTACACAGGCTATCCACAACGATGCCTATATACTACCGATGCACCGCAATCTCGGAGTGTTTACCGGTCGTAAAGTGCCCTTGGAAAGACTCTTTGCACAATGGCAGGGCACGTTAAACGGCTATACAAAAGGTCGTGATCGCTCCTTTCACTTTGGTTCAAATGCCCATCACATTGTTGGCATGATTTCCCATCTTGGCCCTCAAAACGGTGTGGCTACCGGTATCGCCCTTGCTAACAAGTTGAAGAAGAACAACGAAGTTACTGTTGTATTCAATGGAGATGGCGGAACAAGCGAAGGTGATTTTCACGAAGCTGTAAATGTTGCCGCGGTATGGGACTTACCGGTAATCTTTGTCGTGGAGAATAACGGATATGGACTTTCCACGCCAGCCAACGAGCAATTCCGCTGTAAGCATTTTATAGATAAAGCCATTGGATACGGGATTGAAGGTGTTCAGGTAGATGGGAACAATATCCTGGCAGTATATGACACGGTAAAAAAGCTTGCAGAAAAAATTAGCAAAGATCCGAAACCTGTATTGGTGGAGTGCCTCACTTTTCGGATGCGCGGGCATGAAGAGGCATCAGGAACAAAGTACGTTCCGATTGAATTGATGGAGGCGTGGGCAAAAAAAGACCCTGTTGATAACTATGAAAAATTCCTTCTCTCCGAAGGTCTTTTGGATAAAACGCAGATTGAATCCACGCGTCGGAATATCAAAAATGAGATTGACAACGCACTGGCTATTGCGTTTGCCGAAGGCGCTCCGAAACCCGATACGGTTGCAGAGTTGTCGGATGTTTATGCA
>Ga0196965_1000375_pt1 | contig 29162 bp, 23 predicted proteins | sample S1_20metaG_FD_148668 | JGI IMG/M metagenome (GOLD analysis project Ga0196965, IMG submission 148668) | Soil microbial communities from Anza Borrego desert, Southern California, United States - S1_20 | ecosystem: Environmental > Terrestrial > Soil > Desert | place: USA: California | collected...
GACGTGCGCCACATCCTCCTCACCCACCTCGATTTCGACCATGCCGGCGGGCTCGAGGACTTTCCCGGCGCCGCCATCCACGTCATGGCCGACGAGTTCGCCGCCGCCACCGGCCCGCGCCGGGGTTTCGTGCCGCGCAACCGCTACCGGCCGTCCCAATATGACGAGGTCCGCGACTGGCGCCGCTATGCCGGTCCGTCGGGCGAGCCCTGGTTCGGCTTCGAGGCGGTGCGGGCATTGGAGGGCCTGCCGCCGGAGATATTGATGGTCCCGCTGCCCGGCCACACCTGGGGCCACGCCGGAATCGCCGTCGACCGGGGTCCGGAGGGCTGGCTGCTCCATGCCGGAGACGCCTATTTCTACCGCCACGAAGTCCGCCGGCGCGACCGCAAATGCACTCCGGGCCTTCGCGCCTACCAGAATATGATGGAGGTCCACCGCGAACGCCGCCTCGCCAACCAGGCCCGTCTGCGCGCTCTTTCGGTCGAGCGGGCGGCGGACGTGAAGCTGGTCTGCGCCCACGATGCGGTGGAGCTGGAAGCCTGCGCGGCGGGACGCCCGCTTTGACGATCCACGATTGAGACAGGCGGGCTGCCGCGCCTCTGGACTCGGGCGGCAAATCCGAACAGAAGGCGCGCCATGTCCAGCCAGCTCGATTTCTACCTGGCCCGCGCCGCCGAGGCGCGCGCCGACGCCCAAGCCGCGACCCTCGGCAATGTCCGCGACCGCTGCCTGCGCGCCGCCGCGGCCTGGGACGCCATGGCCGCCCGCGCCCAACGCGGCGACACGATGCGGGCGCGCCAGGAAGCGGACAAGCGCGCGCTCGCCGAAGCCGCGTCGGCCGCTCCGGCGGAATAGGTTCCGTTGACCTGGCTGCGGCGATGCTGCTCCCGGCGCCCCGGCGCGGTCCGGGCCGGCCTTCCCCGGGAATCGAGAAGCCCGATACCGGTTGCCGCTGCTTATGGCAGATGCTAGCAGCAAGGCTCGGCACCTTGCTGAAGGAGCGACATTTCCTTCGCATCGCGGGCCGAGATTATGCGCCGGCATCCAGGCCGGCCACCAAGGTTGACGCTGCATGAGGCATATTTCCCCCCAGACGCTGCCCCTCCGCAGGGGGACGGGCATTGCGGCTGGAGGCTTGTGGCCGGACGTTCGGACCGGCCTGCCGCGCGCAGCAGAGGCGACATTTTTCTTTTCAACCCGGACATTGAAGGCGCGCGCCGGCCAGGCCGCGCCTTCGTCCATATTCGAGCGCGCGCAAGCCGCCGCCGCAAGGACGGCACAGCGCGCGTGGAGTGACTTCAATGACAATGCGCATGTTGATCGACGCGCGCCACCAGGAGGAAACCCGGGTGGCCGTCGTCAAGGGAAACCGGATCGAGGAATTTGATTTCGAATCCGCCGAGCACAAGCAGCTCAAGGGGAATATCTATCTCGCCAAGGTGACAAGGGTCGAGCCGTCGCTTCAGGCGGCCTTCGTCGACTATGGCGGCAACCGTCACGGCTTCCTCGCCTTTTCCGAGATCCATCCCGATTATTACCAGATCCCGCGCGAGGACCGCGAGGCGCTGCTCCGCGAGGAAGCCGAGCATGCCGCCGAGGAGGAGCGACTGCGCGCAGCCGAGGACGCCCGCTACGAGAGCCGCGGCGAGCATGAGGACGAGCACGAGGCCGACGAGGCCGAGCGCGGCTATGACGACGACGGGGAGGAGAGCGAGGCCGGCGACGAGGACGCCCCGGCGCAGCCCGAATCCGCCGAGAGCGCGCCCGAGGAGAATGCCGCGGACGAGCTCCGCCGCAAGCGCCAGAATCTGCGGCGCCGCTACAAGATCCAGGACGTCATCCGGCGCCGCCAGGTGCTTCTCGTCCAGGTCGTCAAGGAGGAGCGCGGCAACAAGGGCGCCGCGCTGACCACCTATCTCAGCCTCGCCGGCCGCTATTGCGTGCTGATGCCCAATACCAGCCACGGCGGCGGCATCAGCCGCAAGATCTCGAACGGGGCCGACCGCAAGCGCCTCAAGCAGATCATGTCGGACCTCAGCCTGCCCAACAGCATGAGCTGCATCGTCCGCACCGCGGGCCTGTCGCGCACCAAGACCGAGATCAAGCGCGATTTCGACTATCTCGCGCGGCTCTGGGACGAGATTCGCGAGCGCACCCTGAAGAGCTCGGCCCCGGCGCTCATCTACGGCGACAGCGACCTCATCAAGCGCGCCATCCGCGACATCTACAATCGCGATATCGACGAGGTGATCGTCGAGGGCGAGGAAGGCTACCGGGCCGCCCGAGCCTTCATGAAGCTGCTCATGCCGAGCCACGTGAAGCGGGTTCAGCATTATGTCGACACGGTGCCGCTCTTCCAACGCTACGGCGCCGAGGACCAGCTCGCCGCCATGTACCAGCCGGTCGTCCAGCTGAAATCCGGCGGCTATCTGGTGATCAACCCGACCGAGGCCCTGGTCTCGATCGACATCAACTCCGGCCGCTCGACCCGCGAGCACAATATCGAGCAGACCGCCTACGCGACCAATATCGAGGCCGCGAACGAGATCGCCCGCCAGCTCCGGCTGCGCGACATGGCCGGGCTCGTCGTCATCGACTTCATCGACATGGAATCGAACGGCCATATCCGTAAGGTCGAGAAGGCGATGAAGGAGGCGCTGAAGAACGACCGCGCCCGGATCCAGGTCGGCCGCATCTCGTCCTTCGGTCTGATGGAGATGAGCCGCCAGCGCCTGCGCACCGGCGTGCTCGAGGCGTCCACCCGCCCCTGCCCCCATTGCGAAGGCACCGGCCTGATGCGCACCGCCTCGTCGGCCGGGCTTTCGGCGCTTCGAATGCTGGAGGAGGAGGCCGCGCGCGGCCGCGGCAGCCGGATCGTTCTCCGCGCCGGCCGCGAGGCGGCGGTCTACGTGCTCAACCGGAAACGCGGCGAGATCGGCGAGATCGAGGCGCGCTACGGAGTCGTCATCGAGGTGCTGATCGAGGAAACGTTCGAAGGCGCGAAGATGGCGGTCGAATCGTTCGGCCCGCCCCCCGCGGTGCGGCCCCGAGTCGAGCGGATCGTCGAGCCCGAGGTGGACGAGGAGGAGGTCGCCGAGGAGCTGGCCGACGAGCAGGACGAAGAGGAAGAGGTCGAGGAAGCCGGGGAGGAGGAATCGCGTCCCCGCCGTCCGGAAAATCGCGAGCAGCGCGAGCGCCGCGAGGAAAGCGAGGAGCGCGGCCGCAAACGCCGCCGCCGCCGCGGCCGTCGCGGCGGCCGCCGCAGGGAGGGCGAGGAAGGCGTGGAGGCCGGATCCGACCAGCCGGCCCCGACGGAGCCGGTCCTGACCGGGGACTCACCGGCCGGGGAAGCGGAGAGCCAGCCCCTGCCCGAAGCGGCGCCCGAAGCGGCGCCGGAAGCAGCGCCCGAGACCGAGGAGAAGCCGAAGGGCCGCCGCCGCCCGCGCGCCCGCCGCAAGGACGAGGCCCAGGCCGGAACGCCCGAGGCGACCGAGGCCCCCGAGGCGCCCGCTGCCGAGCCTGAGCCCGAGCCTGCGCCCGTCGCCGAGCCCGCTCCCGTCGCCGAAGAGGCGCCCGCCAAGCCCAAGCGCACGCGCCGCAAGAAGGCGGCGGAAGCGGAGGCTCCGCCCGAAGCTCCGGCCGAAGCGCCCGCGCCGGAAGCCGCCAACGACCGCGAGGATGCGGCGGCCGCCCCGGCCGCCGAGCCCGAAACCGCCGAGACCGGCGAGCCGCGCCGCGGATGGTGGCAGCGCACATTCGGTGCCTGACGAACCCGGCATGAGCGCGCTTGCCCCGGCGGGCGCGCTCATGTCAGGTTCAGCCCCGCGAAGGGATAGGAAGCGGCATGGCTGAAGCAACGGTTACGCTGAGAGGGTGGAGCGCCTTCGTCGCCCGCCTCCTCGTCCTCATCACCCTGAGCTTCGCGATCGCGGTGCGGCCGGCGGCTGCGCAGTCGATCCTGCGCGACGCCGAAACCGAGGCGCTGTTCCGCGACATGGCGAAGCCGATCGTCGCGGCGGCGGGCCTGAGGCCCGAGGACGTCCAGATCGTCCTCATCCACGACCGCTCGATCAACGCCTTCGTCGCGGGCGGCCAGATCGTCTACATCCATTCGGGGCTGATCGCCGCCGCCGACGACGCCAACGAAGTGCAGGGCGTCATCGCCCACGAGGTCGGCCACATCACCGGCGGCCACGTCATCCGCATCATGGAAGGGGTCAAGGTCGCCACCGGCATCATGCTGCTCTCGCTCGTGCTCGGCGCGGCGGCGATGGCGGCCGGGGCCGGCGAGGCCGGCATGGGGATCATGGCGGCCGGGCAGCAGGCGGCGATGGGCAAGTTCCTCGCCTTCAGCCGGACCCAGGAATCCTCCGCGGACGCCGCCGCCGCCAGCTTCCTCGCCAAGTCGCAGACCAACGGCGAAGGGCTGATCAGCTTCTTCAAGAAGCTCCAGAACCAGGAATTCCGCTACGCCATCCCGCAGGACAACAGCTATGCCCGCACCCACCCGCTGACCGGCGAGCGGGTTGCCGCGCTCGAGCAGTCGGTGAAGAGCTCGCCGGGGTGGAAGCGTCCCACCGACGCGAGGCTCGAGGCCCGCTTCCAGCGGGTCAAGGCGAAGCTGCAGGGTTATGTCGAGGAGCCGACGCGCACGCGGGTGATGTTCCCGGAGAGCAACAAGAGCGTCCCGGCGCGCTACGCCCGGGCCTATGCCTGGCATAAGAGCGCCTATCCGGACAAAGCCCTGGCCGAGGCGGAGAGCCTGCTCGCCGAAGCTCCCGACGATCCCTATTTCCTGGAGCTCAAGGGTCAGATCCTGCTCGAATCGGGCCGCCCGAACGAAGCGCTGGAGGCCCTTCGCCAGTCCGTCAAATACGCGCCGGACCAGCCGCTCATCGCCGCCCTGCTCGGCCACGCGCTGATCGCGACCGAGCGGCCCGATCATTACGAGGAGGCGAAGCGCGTGCTTCGCGCCGCGATCGGCCGCGACAATTCGAACCCCTTCGCCTGGTACCAGCTCGGCATCGTCTACGATCGCGAGGGCGATCCCGGCCGGGCCGCGCTCGCCACCGCCGAACGCTACAATCTGCAGGGCGAGCCGCGCCTCGCGCTGGTCAATGCCGAGCAGGCGTTGAAGACCGTTCCCACCGGTACGCCCGACTGGCTGCGCGCCCAGGACATCGCCATGGTGTCGCGGACCGAGGTGGAACGGAAGAAAAAGAATCGTGACTGACGCGGCCGGCGGGCGGGGCGGTTTCGCGGGCTGGAAGACGGCGGCGGCGGCGGGGCTCCTCGGAGCGCTCGTCGGCGGCGGAGCGGTCGCCTACGGCTCGCGCGAATCGGTGCGCGACTATCTCCTCGAAAATCCGGAAGTTCTTCCCGAAGCGATGGACCGGCTGCGCGAGCGCCAGGCGGCCCAGGTGATCTCGGCCAACCGCGCCGCCCTGGAGACTCCCTTCGCTGGAGCCTGGGCAGGGGCCGCCGACGGCGACGTCGTCCTCGTCGAGTTCTTCGATTATGCCTGCGGCTATTGCCGCAAGAGCAATTCGGACATCGAGCGGCTGCTTCGCGAGGATCCGCGGCTCAAGGTGGTGTGGCGCGAATGGCCGGTGCTGGGCCCGGACAGCGAGGCCGCCGCCCGCGCCAGCCTCGCCGCCGCCCAGGCGGGGCGGTTCAAGCCCTTCTACGACACCCTGTTCGCCGCGGGTCGCCCCACGCCGGAGGCGCTAGCAAAGGCTCGGGCGGCCGTCGGCCTGAGCGGCGATCTCCCCGCCGAGGCGGCGGATGGCGAGCTCGAACGCAACTTCCAGCTCGCCCGGCACCTCGAGGCGACCGGCACTCCCACCTTCATCGTCGGCGATCGGATCTTCCAGGGCGCCGTCGGCTACGAGGCCCTGCGGGACGCCATCAGGGAAACGCGGGCGAAGAAGGCTTAGAGGGTCACAATTCCCGTTCGGGCCGAGCTTGTCGAAGCCCTTCCCTTCCCTGCCGCCTCGTTCGAAGGAAGGTAAGGCCTTCGACATGCTCAGGCCGAACGGGAGATTGCGCGAGCGTCCCGCTTGGAAACCCTTCCCGCACCCGCCATAGTCGCCCGATGCAGCCCTACCTCCAGCTCCTTTCCCGAATCCTCGACGAAGGCGCCGAACAGCAGGACCGAACGGGCGTCGGCACCCTCTCCGTCTTCGGCCACCAGATGCGCTTCGACCTCGCCGAGGGCTTCCCGCTGCTCACGACCAAGAAGCTCCACCTGCGCTCGATCGTCATCGAACTGCTCTGGTTCCTGCGCGGCGAGACCAACATCGCCTGGCTGAAGGAGAACAGGGTCCGCATCTGGGACGAATGGGCGGACGAAGGCGGCGAGCTCGGACCGGTCTACGGCAAGCAATGGCGCGACTGGGAAGGGCCTGACGGGCGCCATGTCGACCAGATCGCCAACCTGATCGACCTCATCAGACGCGATCCCGCCTCGCGGCGCCAGATCGTCTCCGCATGGAACCCAGCCGAGATCGAGCGGATGGCGCTGGCCCCCTGCCACTGCCTGTTCCAGACCCAGGTCGCGCGCGGCCGGCTCAATCTCCAGCTCTACCAGAGGAGCGCCGACGCCTTCCTCGGAGTCCCGTTCAACATCGCCAGCTATGCCCTGCTCACCCACATGCTGGCCCAGCAATGCGGGCTCGAGCCGGGCGTCTTCGTCTGGACGGGCGGCGACTGCCACCTCTATTCGAACCATCTCGACCAGGCGCGCCTCCAGCTGACCCGCGAGCCCAGGCCCCTTCCCCGCCTCAACATCCTGCGCCACCCCGAAGCGATCGACCGCTACGAATATGAGGATTTCGAGATCGTCGGCTACGAGGCTCACCCGCACATCAAGGCCGAGGTCGCGGTTTGAGCGTGACCATCGTCGTCGCCCGGGCCCGCAACGGCGCGATCGGGCGCGGCGGCACGCTGCCCTGGCGGCTGCCGGCGGACCTCAGGCACTTCAAGGCGGCGACCATGGGCAGCGCCATGGTGATGGGGCGAAGGACGTTCGAGAGCCTCCCGGGCCTGCTGCCCGGGCGGCGCCACATCGTCCTCACCCGCGATCCGGATTGGACGGCGCCGGGGGCGGAAGCGGCGCGCACGACATGCGAAGCCCGAGCCCTCGCCGGCGGCAGCCCGCTCTCGGTGATCGGAGGCGCCGAGATCATCGCGCTCTATCTGCCGCTCGCCGACGCGGTCGAGCTCACCGAGGTGCATTCGGAGCCCGACGCGGATACGTTCCTGCCGGAGTTCGATCCGGAGCAGTGGCGGGAGGTGTCGCGCGAGGATCATCCGGCGGAAGGCGGCCGCCCCGCCTACAGCTTCGTGAGGCTGGAGCGGCGCCGGTAAGCGAATCCCTCGCCGCTTGCCGCGGGAGAGGGCCTGCGGCGGACCGCTTATTCAGCCCCGGATCGCGACCTGCCCCGACGGCTCGACGATGATGGTGGTGGTGAAGCCGTCCGGCCGCTCCGGCCGGGCCGTGCCCTCCGGCGCTCCGTCATGCGCCTCGAGCGCCGCGATATGGGCCTGCCAGTCCGCCTTGCGAAGCCCGCGGACGTGGACGGAAGCCTTGCCCCCCGCGCCGCATTCGGCCCTGACCTCCTCGATCCGTTCGTAGCTGCCCAGCAGCGTCGATACCTCGGTCACTCCCGCCGGCGAGATCGAGCGGCCGGACACGGCCATGCGGAGGAGCTGCAGGGTTCTGTAGCGCTCCGCCGGCGCGGCCGGGGCGAGTTGCTCGGAAAAGGCGATGTCGATCGGCCCCGATGCACAGCCGAAGCGGTAGCTCACCTCCGTGCGCGGCGGCAGATGCCCGTCGAGAGCCACTGGAGCCGGCGCCGGAGCAAAGCCGCCCGACAGTGCGGCCCCAACCGCGACGAGCAGCGCCTGACGAACCTTCCGCATGGCTTTTCCCTTCAAGTCCAGATATTTGGCTTGACCGCAGCCTAGGCGATGCCGGTCCCTCTGTCCAATCATTACGAGCTTCCGGGATGAGGAGCGGGCGGGCTATACCCGGCCCGAGCGGGAGGGGATCATGCGCAAAATCGTCTACGGGATATTCGCCCTTCTCGTCATCGCGGCCGGTGCCTTCCTCATTCTCGGCCCCGGCATCGTCGAGGGCGGGATGAACAAGGTGGTGGCGACGCCGCTGCCCGCCGTCGGCGAGCGCGCGAAGGCGCTTCACCCACGGCTCGCGATCGCCGACATGCATGCCGACACCCTCCTCTGGAAGCGCAGCCTGCTCGATCCCGCGAAGCGCGGCCAGGTCGACCTTCCGCGCCTCGAGGCCGGCAACGTGGCGCTTCAGGTCTTCTCCTCGGTGACCAAGACTCCCAAGGGCCAGAATTACGACGCCAACGGCGCCGACAGCGACAACATCCTCTTGCTGGCCGTCGCCCAGCTTCAGCCGCCCCGGACCTGGAACTCGCTGCTGCAGCGATCGCTGTGGCATGCCGAGAAGCTTGAGCGGGCGGAAGCCCGGTCGGAGGGGCGGCTGCGGATCGTCCGGAGCGGCATCGACGTCCGGCGCCTGCTCGCCGACCGGGCGGCGGGGAGGAAGGTCGTCGGAGCGCTGCTCTCGATCGAGGGGCTTCAGAATATCGAAGGCCGGCTCGACAATCTCGGCCGCCTTCACGCCGCCGGCTTCCGGATGGCGGGCCTCGCCCACTTCTTCGACAACGAGGTCGCCGGCTCGATGCACGGGCTGAAGAAGGGCGGTCTCACCCCGCTCGGCCGGCAGGTGGTCCGGGAGATGGAGCGGCGCGGGATGATCGTCGACATCGCCCATTCGAGCCACGCCGCCGTCGCCGAGATACTGAAGATGGCGAAACGCCCGGTCGTCTCGAGCCATGGCGGGGTGCAGGCGACCTGCCAGGTCAACCGCAACCTGACCGACGAGGAGATACGCGGGGTCGCGCGCACCGGCGGAATCGTCGGCATCGGCTATTGGGACGCGGCGGTCTGCGACCTCAGGCCGGCGGCGATCGCCGCCGCCATCGCCCATGTCCGCGACATCGCCGGCATCGACCATGTCGGCCTGGGCTCGGACTTCGACGGCGCGGTGACGACGGGCTTCGACACCGCCGGCCTCGTCAACGTCACCCAGGCCCTGATCGACCGCGGCTTCAGCGACGAGGAGATCGCCAAGGTGATGGGCGGCAATCTGCTGAGGCTGCTGGCGCGATTGCCCTGATCTTGCCTCCCCGTGCGCAGCATGGGGAGGGGGACCGCCGAAGGTGGTGGAGGGGTGATCTGGCACCGATCTTCCGAAGATCCAGTGCGAGACGGCGGAAGCCTGCGCCAAGTCACCCCTCCACCATGCTTCGCATGGTCCCCCTCCCCACCGCTTCGCGGCAGGGAGGCAGTTTACCGCCCCCTCACCCTCTCCTATACCGCGCGGCATGGAGCGGCTGGACGGCGGCTCGGCGGTTCCGCAGGCGCTTCGCGGGGGCATCGTCGCGCTCGGCAATTTCGATGGGTTCCACAGAGGGCACCAGGCCGTGGTGACCCGAGCCTTGGCGCGCGCTCGCGCGGAAGGCCGGCCGGTGCTGGTGGCCACCTTCGATCCCCATCCCGTCCGCTTCTTCCGTCCCGAGACCCCGCCCTTCCGGCTGACCAGCCTCGACCAGCGCCAGCGGCTGTTCGGGGCGGCCGGAGCCGACGCGATGATCGTCTTCAACTTCGGAGCGGCGCTGGCCGCGACCCCGGCGGAGGAATTCATCTCCAGGAACCTCCTCGACCTGATCGGCGCGGCCGGAGTGGTGACGGGAGAGGACTTCACCTTCGGCCGCGGGCGCGGCGGCAATGTCGGAGTCCTGCAGGAGGCGGGAGCGCGCCTCGGCTTCTCGGTGGACGCGGTGGGCCCGGTCTCGGACGAGGATGGGCCGATCTCGTCGAGCCGGATCCGCGACGCCTTGCAGGCCGGCGAATGCGAGGCCGCGGCACGCTTGCTCACCCGGCCGTTCGCGATCGAGGGGGTCGTGGAGCATGGCGACAAAAGAGGCCGGACGATCGGCTATCCCACCGCCAACATCGCGCTTGGGCCCTATCTGCGCCCGCGCTTCGGCATTTACGCCGTGCGCGGGAGGCTCGCCGGCGGGCGGATTCTGGAGGGCGCCGCCAATCTCGGCATCCGCCCCACCTTCGAGCCGCCCAGGGAGCTGCTCGAGCCCTATTTCTTCGGCTTCGACGGCAATCTCTACGGGCAGACGATCGAGGTCGAGCTGATCTCCTTCCTCCGCCCCGAGGCGAAATATGACAGACTGGACGCGCTCAAGGCGCAGATGGCGGCGGATTGCGACGAGGCGCGGCGGAGACTGGCGGAATGAATATCTGGAAATGGGTGGGCCTGGTGATCGTCGTCGTCGCCGTGACCCTGTCCTTGATCAACGCTTCGTGGATCGCCCCCAGATCCAAGAAGCCCCTGATCCTGGTCGCCCATCGCGGGGTGGCACAGCAATTCTCCCGCGAAGGCGTCGGCCGGGACACCTGCACCGCGACCCGAATCCGCGCCCCGGATCATGATTTCATCGAGAACACGCTTCGCTCCATGTCCAATGCCCGCCATTTCGGCGCCGACGCCATAGAGCTCGACGTTCATCCCACCAGGGACGGGCAGATGGTCGTCTTCCACGACTGGACGCTCGACTGCCGCACCAACGGCAAGGGGCCGGTGCGCAAGCATACGCTCGCCGAGCTGAAGAAGCTGGACGTCGGCTACGGCTACACCGCCGACGGCGGCAGGACCTTCCCGCTGCGCGGCCGCGGCATCGGCGGCATGCCGACCGTGGAGGAGGCTCTCCGCGAGACTCCGCGCATGCGGCTCTTCTTCAACTTCAAGAGCAAGGACCCGCGCGACGCCGACGCCCTCGTCGCCGCCTTCCGCCGCGCCGGGGTCGAGATCGACGGCAAGTTCGGATTTTACGGTCACCCCGCCGTGACCCGGCGGATGAAGCAGCTGGTTCCGGGCGCCTGGACGTTCGGCAAGGAAGAGATGAAGGCATGCCTGACCGACTATGTGAAGTTCGGCTGGACGAGCTTCGTCCCCGAGAGCTGCCACAACACCACGGTGGCGGTACCGCTCAACTATCAATGGGCGATCTGGGGCTGGCCCAAGCGCTTCATCGCCCGGATGGAAAGCGTCGGCACCAAGGTCATCCTGATGGGGCCCTATGAGAACGGCCAGATCACCGGCCTCGAGCGCCCGGAGCAGCTCGGCAAGGTCCCGCGCGACTTCCGCGGCTATCTGTGGATCGAGGATTTCTTCAATGTCGGGCGAGCTCTGGAGAGTTGAGGGTGACCTCGGCCCAGCCGTCACCGTGAACTTGTTTCAGGGTCCAAGCCTCCACCCGCACCGCTGCTCGCCGCTGGATGCTGAAACAAGTTCAGCATGACGGCAGGCGACGAGGTGGTTCCAATTCCTACCCTCCCTGCGCTAAGGCCGCCCGAATGTCCGAAAAACCCGATTACCGCGACACGGTCTTCCTTCCGAAGACCGACTTCCCGATGAAAGCCGGCCTCGCGCAGAAGGAGCCGGCCATCCTCGCGCGCTGGGCCGAGATGGGGCTCTACAAACGCCTCCGCGAGGCCCGCGCCGGGCGGGAGCGCTTCATCCTCCACGACGGCCCGCCCTACGCCAATGGCGACATCCACATGGGCCACGCCATGAACAAGATCCTGAAGGACATGGTGGTGCGCTCGCAGTCCCTGCTCGGCAAGGACGCGCCCTACGTGCCCGGCTGGGACTGCCACGGCCTTCCGATCGAGTGGAAGATCGAGGAGCAATACCGCAAGAAGAAGCTCGACAAGGACGCGGTGCCGCCTCGCGAATTCCGCGCCGAGTGCCGGGCCTATGCGGAAAAATGGGTCGCCATCCAGTCCGAGCAGTTCCAGCGCCTCGGAGTCATGGGCGAGTGGGACGATCCCTACCTCACCATGAAGTTCGAGGCCGAGGCCAAGATCGTCGAGGAGCTTCTGAAGTTCGCCGAGAGCGGCCAGCTCTACCGCGGCGCCAAGCCGGTGATGTGGTCGCCGGTCGAGAAGACCGCCCTGGCCGAGGCCGAGGTCGAATATGAGGAGATCACGTCGACCCAGATCGACGTGGCGTTCGAGATCGTCGAGAGCCCCATTCCGGAGCTTGTCGGCTCTCACGCGGTTATCTGGACGACCACGCCCTGGACGATCCCGGTCAATCAGGCGATCGCCTACGGGCCGGACGTCAGATATGGGCTGGTGACTGCCGAAAACGTGCCCGCGCTTGCCGGAAAAAAGTTCCTGATAGCGCGTGAGCGGCTCAAGCAATTCAATGAGGATCTCGACAAGGAATTCGAAAGAACCGTGCTTCTGCGCGGTGAGGGAAACTTTATCGGCTCCGACCTCGCCGGCACCGTCGCCCGGCACCCGATGCACCATCTCGGCGGCTTCTTCGCCCGGCCCCGGCCCTTCCTGCCCGGCGATTTCGTCACCACCGATCAGGGCACCGGCCTCGTCCACATGTCGCCCGATCATGGCGAGGACGATTTCCTGCTGTGCAAGGCGCACGGCATCGATCCCGTCTTCGCGGTCGACGATGCGGGCTTCTACCGGAACGACTGGGAGTGGCTGGGCGGGCTGGGCTCCGTCATCAACGCCAGGTTCAACGCGCCCGAGGGCCCCATCTGCACCGGGCTTCGCGAGAGCGGCGGGCTGCTCGCCGCCTCGGCGGACTTCAGGCACAGCTACCCGCACAGCTGGCGCTCCAAGGCCAAGATCATCTTCCGCTGCACCCCCCAGTGGTTCATCCCGATGGATTCTTCCCCCTCTCCCCAAGGGGGAGAGGGTCGGGGTGAGGGGGAGCGAGCCGCAGGCGAGCGTTCCGATCCCCAGTCTCACACGACGGGTCAGAGCCCCCTCACCCAACCCTCTCCCCGTCGGGGAGAGGGCTTGAGAGAGACGGCTCTGCAGGCGATCGACGAGACTCGCTGGGTGCCGGAGAAGTCGAAGAACCGCATCCGCGCCATGGTCGAGGGCCGGCCCGACTGGGTGATCAGCCGCCAGCGCGCCTGGGGCGTTCCGATCGCGCTCTACGTGCACCGGAAGACGGGCGAGTATCTGAAGGACGCCGTGGTGAACTCGCGAATCATCCGCGCCTTCCACGAGGGCGGCGCCGACGCCTGGTTCGGCGCCGACCACCAGGCCCTGCTCGGCAACGGCTACAGCCTCGAGGATTACGAGCCGGTCACCGACATCCTCGACGTCTGGTTCGACAGCGGCTCGACCCACAGCTACGTCGTCGAGGCGCGTTATGGCGAGGGCGTTCGCGCCGACCTCTACGTCGAGGGTTCGGACCAGCATCGCGGCTGGTTCCAGTCGTCTCTCCTCGAAAGCTGCGGCACCCGCGGCCGCGCGCCCTACGATTCCGTGCTCACCCACGGCTTCGCGCTCGACCAGAACATGCGCAAGATGTCGAAGAGCCTCGGCAACACGATCGACCCGCTCGCCGTCCTCAAGGAGAGCGGCGCCGACATCCTGCGGCTGTGGACCGCGTCGACCGACTATTTCGAGGACGTGCGCATCGGCAAGGAGGTGCTCGCCACCACCACCGACGCCTACCGGAAGCTGAGGAATACCTTCCGCTACCTGCTCGGCGCGCTGGCTGGGTTCGACGATTCGGAGCGAGTGCCGGCGGCGGGGATGCCGGAGCTTGAGCGCTGGGTTCTCCACCGGCTCGCCGAGCTCGACGCCGAGCTCAGGGAGGCCGTCGAGGGCTTCGAGTTCAACCGCTACGTCCGGCTCATCTCCAGCTTCGCCAACGACGACCTCTCGGCCTTCTTCTTCGATATCCGCAAGGACAGCCTCTATTGCGAGGTCTCCCCGCGCCTTCCGCGCGGGACCGGGAAACGGCGGGCTTACCGCACCGTGCTCGACACGGTGTTCCACGCTCTGGTTCGCTGGATGGCGCCGGTCCTGTGCTTCACCACCGAGGAAGTCTGGCAGACCCGTTATCCGGAGGACGGCGGCTCGGTTCACCTGCTGGAGTGGCCGGAAATCGATCACGCCTGGCGGGACGAGGCGCTCGGATCGAAATGGGCGCTGATCCGCTCGACGCGGGAGCGCGTCACCGAAAGCATCGAGCCGCTCCGGCGCGAGAAGGTGATCGGCTCCAGCCTGGAGGCGAAGGTGCTCTATCCCGCGGTTCAGGCGGGCCTGCTCGACGCCGAGCTGGACCAGCTCGCCGAAATCTACATCGTCTCCGAGGTCGTTCCGGGCGAGACCGACAGCCTCGAAGTCACCAGGTCCGACCATCTGAAATGCGGCCGCTGCTGGCGGCTGCTTCCGGAAGTGGCGGAAGACGGGGGCCTGTGCGCCCGCTGCGAGGGGGTATTGAATGGCTGATCTGTCCCGCGACACGGAACGGATGAGGAAGAACCGGAGGATCGGCCTGTCGGTCGCCGCCGCGATCTTCCTGATCGACCAGGCGGTGAAATGGGTGGTGACCTACCCGCTCCAGCTGAAGCAGCGCCACGAGATCGACGTGGTGCCCTTCTTCACCCTTCGCTGGCTGGAAAATCGCGGCGTCTCGATGGGCCTTCTGAACGCGCAGAGCGACACCGCCCGCTGGCTGTTGGTGGCGCTCACGATAGCCATCGCCGCCTTCGTCACCTTCTGGATGTGGCGCGAGAAGCGCCGGGACGACACGGTGGCGCTGGCGCTGGTGCTCGGCGGGGCGCTTGGCAACATCCTCGACCGGGTGCGGCTCGGCTATGTCGTCGACTATGCAGACCTGCATTTCGGCGACATCCACCCCTTTTTGGTCTTTAACGTGGGCGACGCTGCCATTACCATCGGCGTCCTGCTATTGCTGGTCCGGGCGCTGCTGACGCGCGAACGGAAGGTTCCCGAGGAGGAAAAGTGACTATGCGTATCGTGAAGCTCGGCCTTGGCGCCTGCGCGGCAACCCTGCTGCTGGCCGGCTGCGGCACCGGCGGCATCGCCGGCCGGGACCGGCCCGACGAATTCGCCGTCACCCGCAACCAGCCCCTGGTCATCCCGCCCGATTACGCTCTGACTCCGCCGCGCACCGGCGAGCCGACCCCGGTCGGCGCCGATGCCCGCACCCAGGCGCTCGAGGCCCTGTTCGGAGGCCCGCAGCCGCGCAGCCAGAGCGAGCGCTCGATGCTCAATTCCGCCGGCGCCGACCGCGTCGCCCTCGGCGCCCGCTCCGTCGCCGGCGATCCGGGCACCAACGTCGTCGATAAGGGCGCGGTCACCCAGGCCATCGTCGCCGCCCCCGCGGGCGCCGGCCGCGACGCAACGGTGACGACGCCGCAATAGTCCCTCTCCCTGCGAGGGAGGGGTATTAGGCCTTCCTTAGCCCTCCGCGGCTATCCTGCCGCGAATGACTCAGCAGCAGCCGCCTCGCTATGCTCCCGGCCTCGCGGATGCCGGCGCCCAGATCGCGCAGCTGCGCCAGGTGCTCGCCCTGATCGAGGAGATGGCGGGCCGCGCCTCGCTTTCTCCCGGGGACGAAGTCCTCGACGAAGCCGCGCGCATCAGCTCCGCTTATGCCCGCGCCCTGCCGATCGACCAGAAACGGTTCGACAATCTCGCCGCCGAGACCGCGCGCTGGGCGGCCGCCGGAGTCGGCGCCCTCCTCAAGCTCGACGAAGCCGGCCTTCCGGTCCGGGCCGCCGCCGAGCGGCTCGCCGAGGAGCTGGAGAAGGGGCTGGCGGCGCTGGCCCGGCGGCTGCCTTAGCCTCCCTCCCTGAAAGGGAGGGGCCGGGGGTGGGTAGGCGAGCGCAGCGAGACTTTTACGGACCCGGAGTTTCGGCCGCCTTCGGCGGACCCACCCCTTACCCCTCCCTTCCAGGGAGGGGATTATCCGGCCATTCCTTGATTCGGATGTCGCGCTGCGGGAAGGGAATGTCGATGCCGTTTTCCTTGAACAGCTCCCAGACCCGGTTGAGGATATCCGAGCGGACGCTGCCCACGCCCTGCTCCGGATCGCTGATCCACACCAATATCTCATGATCGACGCTGCTCTCGCCGAAGGCGATCAGCCACACCTTGGGCGGCCGGTTCTTCATCACGCGCTCCGATTCGCTCGCCGCCTGGACCATCAGCTTCTGGGCCAGCGGCAGGTCGCAATCGTAGGCGACCCCGACGGGTATGTGCACCCGGACGTCGCGGCTCGAATAGGACCAGTTCTCGACCTCCTGGGTCATCAGATTCTCGTTCGGGATCAGATGCTCCTTGCCGTCCCGGGTGACGATGGAGACGGCGCGGACCCCGATCTTGGTGACGTGGCCGAAGCTCTCGCCGACGACGATGACGTCGCCGGGCTTGATCGAGCGGTCCATCAGCAGGATGATTCCGGCGATGAGGTTGCCGAACGTCTTCTGAAGCCCGAAGCCGACCGCCAGGCCGAAGGCGCCCGAGAAGACGGCCAGCGCGGTGAGATCGATTCCGACCAGATCGATGCCGATGAAGAAGGCGGCGATCAGGATCGCGACGCTGGCCAGCTTCTGCCCGAGCAATTGCTGGGTGGCGTCGAGGCTGGTGGCGCGGCGGATCGAGTGGCCGACGATCCGGTTGAGCAGCTTCACCACCGCGTAGATGGCGACCACGGTCACCAGGATCTGGAGGATGGTGAGGAGCGAGAAACGCGTCTCGCCGGCGGTGAAGCCGACCCGGTCGAGAGTCTCGGTGATCGGCTTCAGCCCGCCCGCCGCGCGCGCGAGCAGGGCGACGAAGGTCACCGCCGCGAGCAGGGCGGCGATCCAGCGCGGCATCTGCAGCCCGCGCACCAGCCCCGAGACCAGCAGCGCCGTCCAGGCCGCCAGGCCGATTCCCAGCACGATCGCGCCGAGCGGCCGCCAGGCATCGGCGTTGAGGATGACGGCGGTGATGAGGGCGCCGGTCAGATAGCGCGTGAGGTCGCACATGCGGTGCGCCAGCGCCTCTCCGCGACGGCCGGCACGATGCTCCCAGAAGGCGGCGAGACGCGGACCGAGCCAGCGCCCCGCCAGCCAGGCGAGGCCCCAGGCGGCGGCGACGAGCGCGACGGCGACGGCGGCCGCGATCCAGTCGCCGTAGGTGGGCCAGGTCACCCCGAACCGCTCGACCAGGCCCCTCATGGCGCCGCTCCGCAGGCGGCCAGCGCTTCCGCCAGGTCGCCGATCAGGTCGTCCGGATCTTCGAGGCCGATCTGCAGCCGCACCAGCGGCCCTTCCGATCGCCAGCGGGTCGCGGTCCTGAGCCGCTCCGGATCCACCGGCACGGCCAGACTCTCATAGCCGCCCCAACTATAGCCGATCCCGAACAGTTGCAGCGCCTCGATGAAGCGCGTGCGCTCCTCATCGCCGCGGCCTTTCAGGACGAAGGCGAAAAGCCCCGACGATCCCTTGAAGTCCCTCGCCCAGGCTTCGTGACCCGGACAGTCGGGCATCGACGGGTGGAGCACGGCCCCGACCTGCGGCTGCTCCCTGAGCCAGCGCGCGATCCTGAGCGCGCTCGCTTCATGCTGGCGAAGCCGCACCCCCATGGTTCGAAGACCGCGCGAGCAGAGCCAGGCGTCGTCGGGGCTGACCGACTGGCCGAGGTCCCAGCTCGTCCGCTCGAGCCTGGGATAATATTCGGCGGTGGCGGTCACCGAACCCAGCATGACGTCGGCATGGCCGCCGACATATTTGGTGCCGGCGAGGATCGAGAGATCGACTCCCGCCGCGATCGCCGGGAAGAAGAGCGGGGTCGCCCAGGTATTGTCGAGCAGGGTCGCGATCCCCTTCGCCTTCGCCGCCGCGCAGATCGCCGGCACGTCCTGGACCTCCATGGTCAGCGAACCCGGGCTCTCAAGGAAGATGGCCCGGCTACGCTCGCCGATCAGCTCCGAGATCCCGGCGCCGATTAGGGGATCGTAATAGCGCGTGGAAACGCCGTAGCGCTTCAGGAAGGCGTCGCAGAAGCGGCGTGTCGGGCCGTAGACGCTGTCCGTCATCAAAAGCTCGTCGCCGGCCGACAGCACCGAAAGCAGGGCGGCCGTCACCGCCGCCAGGCCGTTCGGATGGAGCGTGGTTCCGGCCGCGCCCGGCTCCAGCCCGGTCAGCGCCTCGGCGAGCGCCCAATGGGTCGGCGTGCCATGGAGGCCGTAATAGGCCTTGCCGAATTCCGGCGCGGCGGCACGCATCTCGGCGACGCTGTCGAACAGGATGGTGGAGGCGCGGTGGACCGGCGGGTTGACCAGGCGGCCGCGCCATTCCTTGCGGCGGCCGCCATGGACGAGGCTGGTGTCGGTGCGCCTCCCCGTCACGCCGCCCCCGTCGCCTTGGGCGTGGCGGGATCGGCGCCCCATTCGGACCAGCTTCCGTCGTAGAGCTTCATATCCTCCTTGCCGAGAAGATGGGCGCCGAACAGAAGCACGCAGGCGGTGATGCCGGAGCCGCAGGTCGCGACCATCGGCTTGCCGAGGTCGACCCCCGCGGAATCGAAGGCCGCGCGAAGCTCGTCGCCCTGCTTCCAGCTGTTGCCGGCATCGAACAGCTTGCCCTGCGGAAGGTTCTTCGAGCCCGGAATGTGGCCCGAAGCCATTCCGGGCCGGGGCTCCGCCTCCTCGCCGGTGAATCGGCCGGCGCCGCGGGCGTCGACGATCTCGTGGCTGCCCGAGCCGAGCAGGTTCGTGACGAACGCCTTGTCGGCCACCGCGCCGCGATCGAGGCTGGGGCTGAAATGGCCGTGGCGCACCTGCGGCCGCCCGCTTTCCAGCGGCCGTCCCTCTGCCTTCCATTTCTGCAGGCCGCCGTCGAGGATGGCGACATAATGGGCGCCGAAGCTCCTCAGCATCCACCAGGCGCGGGCGGCGCTGTGGAGCGGGCTGTTGTCGTAGACGACGAAGCGCTGGCCGTCGCGAAGGCCCAGCGAGACCATCCGGCTGGCGAACTTCGGCTCGGGCGGCAACATGTGCGGCGCCGGGTTCGACGTGTCGGACACGTCGTCGAGGTCGAGGAATACCGCGTCCGGAATGTGCTCCGCTTCATATTCGGCCCGGGGATCGCGCCCGTCGGCGGGGAGGCACCAGGTTGCGTCGATGATCCGGAGGTCGCTCGCCCCGAGCTCCCGCTGCAGCCATTCGGTCGTGACGAGGCTCTCCATGGCTCTCCTAACGCCGGATCACGCCAAGCCGCTCCAGCACGGCGAAATAGGCGGCAACCTCCTCGACCGGCGCCGGGCCCACGCTGAGAGCGAGCTCGTCGCGTATCTGCTGCACGTTGCGCCGCCCGTCCACGAGGTTCAGCGCCTCGTAGCCGAAGCTCGGCCCTTCCCATGTCGGCTGCCGGGCGAGCAGCGCCGGCCGCTCGAGCTTCGCCTTCTCCAGGCGATCGTCGAACCAGCTGTAGCCGAAGCCGTCCATCGGACCCTTCAGCTTGTCGTTGCGGCGGTAGACGATTCCGCCCGCCCCTTCCGCCTCGGGCACGGCGCTCTCCCGGACCGGCTCGCCGACCGCCAGGCCGAAGCGCTGCAGGGAAAGCTCCAGCGCCACTTCGTGGTCGGCATGCTGGAGCCTCGCGGTGGCTCCGTCGGCGTCGGACAGCTCCGCCGAGCGCCGGGAAATCTCGGCGCTTCGGAAATCGGCCTCGATCATCTGGAGCCGCTCGAGCGCCGGGGTGTCCGATTGCTCGACATTGGCCAGCGCCCAGGCCGAGGCGGCGGCGATGAACATCGCCCGCTTCATCTTGGTGGAGTCGAGGTTGCCGGGCACGTCCTTGTTGGTGTGGATGTAGATGTCCGGCCAGTCCGACACGTAGATGACCGGGATTCGCCAGCTTCCCTCGGACCAGACCTGATGGTCCGATCCTTCGGAAAATCCGCCGATCTGGGCCCGGAGCGGGTTCTTCGTCCCTTCCGGGTCGAGCAGCGGGAAATCCGCCTCGCCTCGGTCGGCATGGCGAAGGGCCTGCCGGTCGACCCAGCGCGCCATCGCGAAGCCGACTCCCGAGACGAAGCTCGGAAGGCTCGGCGGCGAGCCCTCGACGCTGAGCGCGCCCCTGGTGATGTCGGTGTTGCCGCCGATCATGTCGAGGTGGATCGTCGCCAGGGTACGCCGGGCGAATTCCGGCCGGGCGTTGAGCAGCGAGATGGTGCACTCGATCTCGCACGGCCAGATGAAGCGCAGGGTGCGCTGCGGCCGCGGCAGCCGCCCTTCGGCGATCAGCCGCTGGAAGGTGCGGGCGATCTCGAGGATTCCCGAGCAGCCGCTGGCATTGTCGTTGGCGCCCGGCGAGGGGTGGTCGAGATGGCAGGAGAAGAGGATCTCCTTCGTCCGGTCCCTGCCGGGAATCACGGCGGTAGGGATGAGATAGGCGCCGGGCGTCCGCCCCGCCTTGACCTCGGCCCGGAGCCGGACCGTCTCCCCCCTGGCGAGCCGGGCCTGCCAGGCGCGGGCCCGGGCGGGGGAAACCATGAAGGCGAATGTGGGGTCTTCCCAGGTGCTGAGATGGCCCCAGCGGATCAGGCTCTCATCCTCGCCCCACCAGGCCGAGCGCTGGTTCTGGGCCCAGGAGACGATTCCCGCCGCGCCCCGCTCCGTCACCGCGAGCTTCGCCGCCGCCTCCGGCTGGCCGGAGACCAGGACGAGCTTCCCGCGGACCTGCTTGCCGGCATAATCGGCCGCGGAGGCGCCGGTCCCGACGTCGACCAGCTCCGCCTCCGCCCGGCCGCTGACGCTGTCCTGGGCAAGGGTGATCGGCTGGTCCGCCCAGGAGGCGATGCGCTCGGAATCCCGCCACCGCCCCGCTTCCTGGCGCTGCTCCCAAAGCTCCGCGAAGCCGGCGTTCCACGCGGGGCGGGAGCGCTGGGTCCCGTAGAATATCCTGCCGTCGGCGGGCAAGGAGATGATGTCCACCTCGTCCAGGCCATAGTCCCGGAGCCGGTCCCGGATCAGCTCCGCCGCGGCACGATAGCCCTCCGAGCCGCGCATTCGGTGGTGGAGCGACAAAGCCTGCACCGTCCGCTTCGCCGACGCGCCGGAAATCTCCGATGCCAGCGCCTCAGTCTCCGGAGCGGTCAGCAGCGGGGCCGCCTTTTGCGCCGCCGCCGGGGCGGCAACGATCAGTAGAAGCGTCGCCAAAGCCCTCACCGGGCGAACCGCCGGAAGAAGCTCTGCCCGCTCCAGGTCGGCCGTTCCGGCGCGTTGGCGACGCGCAGCGCCAGCTCGCCGACGAAGTCGTGAAGCCGGATCGCGTCCGCCCGGGCCACCGGCTGGGCGAGGTCGTCCGACGGGGCATGGTAGCGGGTCGAGCGCCACTGCCGCTCCACCTCCGCTTCCGGATCGTCCTTGCCGAAGCCGAATTTGAAGGCGAGCGCCGGCACGCCTTCGCGGATGAAGCTGTACTGGTCCGAGCGAACGAAGGCGTTCCGGTCCGGGAAGGGGTCCGGGACCAGAGGCAGCCCCATCGACTGGCCCACGGCCGCCGCCGTCGCGCCGAGGCTGCTTTCCTCGGATCCCAGCGCCGTCACGCTCTTCAGGGGGAAGATCGGCAGGGCCATGTCGAAGTTCATGTTGGCGACGATCGAGCTCTTCGGCACCGTCGGCCGCAGCGCGAAGTAGCGCGAGCCGAGCAGCCCCTTCTCCTCGGCGGTGACGAAGACGAACAGCATCGAGCGCCTGGGCTTCAGCCGCCGCGCCTTGTAGCTTCGGGCGATGTCGAGCAGTCCGGCGACGCCGGCGGCATTGTCCATGGCGCCGTTGTAGAGCCCGTCGCCGTTGATCGGCGTGCTGGTCCCGAGATGATCGAGATGGGCGGAGAAGACGACATGCTCGGACCTGAGCCGCCGGTCGCTGCCCGGAAGCCTGGCGACGACGTTCGAGGAGGTGACCGGCCGGTGGCGCATCGCAACGCTTGCCCGCAGCGCCGGCTTGAGGTCGAATCTGGGCAAGGGCCTGGAGGCGTCGGCGAGCGCGGAGATCTCGGCGAAGGTGCGGCCGGAGCCGGTGAAGAGCTTCTCCGACGATTCGGTGTTGAAGCTGGCGTTGAAGAACTCCGTCTTGACGTCGCGAAGCGCCGGGTCGGCGAAATACATTCCGGACTGGCCGGCCTGAGCCATCGACCGGGCCCACGGCACTTCCACCGCCTTGGCCGTGGTCAGCGAGAGCAGGCCTGCCGCGCCCCTTTCGGACAGCAATCTCGCCCGGTCGCGGCGGGCATGGGCCTTGAGCGCTCCCGAAACGTCGGCGGGGCCGCCGCTGATCACGACCGCTATCTTCCCGCTGAGGTCGATCCCGGCGAAATCGTCATGGCCCGCTTCCGGCATGTGGAGGCCGTAGCCGACGAAGACCAGTGGCGCCTCGATCCGCTCCGGGCGGCGGCCGTCGCCGCGGCCGATGATGATGTCGCCGGGGATGGCTAGCGGCGTCTCGCGCCCGGCCGAGACCAGGGCGGCGCTTGAGCCGGCCGCGTCGACGAACTGCTCCTCGAACGCCACCGGCTGGAAGAAGCCGTCCGTCCCTGCCGGCTCGAGGCCGATCTCCTCGAGCTGAGTGACCACATAGTCGGCGGCGCGCTGGTAGCCGGGGGTGCCGGTCAGCCTCCCTTCCATGTCGTCGGCCGCGAGGGTCGAGACATCCGCCCACCAGCGCTCGGCGCGCTCGGCCGCGGTCGGCGGGGGAGTCGTCGCCCAGGCGGCGAGGAGGAGGGCGAGGAACGGGGCGAGACGCATCGGCTACTCCGGCGGCAGGGGCTCCTCCCCTTGTCGCGCCGCCGCCTCGATGTCCAGCCGGAGGCGTCGTCAACGCGCCCGGATGAACTCCCTTATGTCCCTCGAAAGCTTCGACCGGTCCTCGTCGCGAACGTACATCATGTGGCCCGAGCCGTAATAGCGATAGACGATCCGGTCCTGAGGAATGCCGGTTCGCGAGAGCGCATATTCCGCTCCGAAGAAGGGCGTGGCGAAGTCGAAATAGCCCTGCCCGACGAACACGCGCAGACCCGAATTCTCCCGCATCGCCCGGCCCAGATAGGGCGCGACGTTCTTGTAATATTTCGCCTCGCCGCCCTGGTCGGACAGGTCCCAGTCCCAGTTGCCGAGGCCGGCGATCGTCGCATACTGCCGGTCCGTGCGGAACTTGAGGCCGTCGCGGACCCAGCTGTTCAGGGCGGCCGTATAGCCGGCGTCGATGCCGTAGAAGCTCGGATCGTTGTCCGGCGCCTCGCCGGCATTGTCATAGTCGCGGCCGGTATAGCGGGCGTCGAGCCGGCCGACGACCAGCCCCTTGTCGCGCAGCAGCTCCTTGTAGAAGCGCTGGTCGCTCACCCTCAGGTCCGCGGCTTCGAGGAAAGGCTCCGACAGTCCGGTGAAGCGGGCGAGGCGGCGGCGGATCGAGGCGCGCTCTTCGCCCTGCAGCTTCTGGCCCTTGAACAGGGCGGAGGCGTAATCGCCGGCCGCGAAGTCGCGGGCTTCCTGGACGAAGCCCTCGAGGGTGCCCGCGTCGGCCGGAGCCTTGCCGTGATGGAAAGCGGCCGCGGCCATCGACGGGAGGAAGAGGACGTAGGGCATTTCGTTGCCGGGGACGTTGGCCTGCGCACCGAAATCGAGGATGGTCGAGATGAGCAGGATGCCGTTCAGCGACACGTCGTTGAAGGCGCCCTCGAGCTGGTTGACGACGGCGGCCGAGCGGGTCGTGCCGTAGCTCTCCCCGCCCAGATATTTGGGCGAGTTCCAGCGCCCGTTCTCGCCCAGCCAGATGCGGATGAACTCGGCGACCGATTTGGCGTCCTGGGTGACTCCCCAATATTCCTTGCCCTCGGTCTTGCCGAGGGGACGGCTGAAGCCGGTGCCGACGGGATCGATGAAGACGATGTCGGTGACGTCGAGAAGGCTGTCGGGATTGTCCAGCATCGGGAAAGGCGGCGCCCCGTCGTCCCTCGCGTCGGACGGGATCGCGACCCTCTTCGGCCCGAAGGCGCCCATGTGCAGCCACAGCGAGCCCGAGCCGGGGCCGCCGTTGAACAGGAAGGCGACCGGACGCCGGGGATCGCGCGGCTCCTTGACGTAGGAGATCGAGAAGATGCTCGCCTTGGGCGTGCCGTCGGCGGCCTTCAGGTAGGTCTCGGCGGCGGTCGCGCTATAGGCCACGCGTTGCCCGCCGAAGGTGCCGGTGTGACGGGTGACGGAGACGATCGGCGCCGGCTCTGCCCGGTCCGCTTCCCGCCCGGCGGGCGGCGCGGCGTCCTGGCCGCAGACGGGAGCGGAAAAGGCGAGTGCCGAGGCGGCGATCATTATCTTCTTCATGGCGCGGAGCTATCGCACGCGTTCGGGCCGAGTCAAAGCGCTTGCCCCGCGCCGCGGCGGCTGCGACTTTCGCGCCATGCGTCTGCGCGTCGCCACGCCCGAGGATGCGGCCGCCGTCGAGGCGGTGCTCGCCCCGTCCTACACGCAGCTGATGGCGGCGGCCTACCCGCCTGACCTTCTCGCTCGGACCCTCCCCGCCATCACCCGAGCCAATCCCGACTTGCTGTCGTCCGGCCGCTACTATCTCGTCGAGGCCGCAACCGGCGAGCCCGCCGGCTGCGGCGGCTGGAGCCCCAACCCGCCCGGACGGAAGGACGAGGATCCGGAGCGCGCCCATATCCGCCATTTCGCCACCCACCCCGCCTGGACCCGCCGGGGCGTCGGCCGCCTCCTCTACGAGCGCTGCGCCGCGGACGCCCGCGCCTCCGGCTTCACCGTGATCGAGGCCTGGGCGAGCCTGAACGGCGAGACCTTCTACGCCGCGCTCGGCTTCCGCAGCCTCGGCCCGATCGAGACCCGGATGCCGGGCGGCGTGCTGTTCCCGGCGATAAGGATGGAGCGCCTCCTCTGACCCCCTCGCGCCGCCGGGCGATCCCATCGTTTTTCTACGTTGCGCCTTCGTGCCTTTGTGCCTTCTCTCAAAAACCGGCCTGGCATCGCATGACGGAGAGCGGCGGATGCGCAGTCCGATGCCTTGCACCCGGCCGGGATCTCTCGCCTTCTCGTCGGGCGCCGCGGGACCCTGTTTTGAGAGAAGGCACGAAGGCGCGAAGGCAGGACGTAGAAAAGAGGATCGCCGCTTCGCGGGGAGGTGGAGGGTTGGCGTGCCGCGCGCGGGAGGCGGCGGGCGTGCGGAACCCTCCGTTGCCGGATGAGGGAGAGACGGCCGGCGCGTCCCTGCCACGGGCACCCGGGGCTGGACGACTTGATTGCCTTCGATCGTTACTCGAAAGCGTCCAGACTTAGGTGAAGAGCCGGCGGATCCCTTGCCTTCATGCCGAAGGTTCTGGTGGCTGCGGAGCTGTCCTTGGCGTCCTGATTCGCAATGTGCGAAGCTGGCCTATTGCGTTCGACCTTCCGCCGAGGCGGCGGCCGTCCGCTAGCGTACAAATTCCGCCCGGTCCTTGCCCCCGAGGGCCTCTATCCGGAGGGACTTCTCAGTCCCGGCTCTTCGGTAGACGCGAGCTCAAACGTTCCCGGATGACTCCGCGCCGGCCGTGCCGCCAGGCTCCCATCGGGGAGCGAAGCGGCGTCCCGCCTCCGCCGGTTGATCGGGCCGACTCGGGCAAGGTTCGATATGGCGTGAAAATGAGAACAAGTCAAGAACAGGCTTGTTCGCCTTCCCCTCCATCGCCGCGTCCACTAAAGCGCCGCCATGGATCTCACCCATCTCGGCCGCTCCAGCCCGCCGCCGGCCTCGCCCGGGGAAGCGAAGCTCGATTACGTGGCCAATCCGCGGCCCGGCCGCCCTTATCTGGTGCGCTTCACCGCTCCGGAATTCACTTCCCTCTGCCCGGTGACGGGGCAGCCCGATTTCGCCCATCTCGTCATCGATTATTCGCCCGGCGAGACGATCGTCGAATCCAAATCGCTCAAGCTGTTCCTGACCGCCTTCCGCAACCATTGCGGGTTCCACGAGGATGTCACGGTTGGGATTGCGCAGCGGCTGGTCGAGGAGATGGCGCCCTTGTGGCTGCGCATCGGCGGCTATTGGTATCCGCGCGGCGGGATCCCGATCGACGTCTTCTGGCAGTCGGGCGAGCCGCCCGAGGGGCTTTGGGTGCCCACCCAGGACGTGCCCGGCTATCGCGGACGGGGCTGATCATGGTGCTTCGAGACGGGGCCGAGGGGGCATTGAGCCCGGCGAAATGCCGCCTCGAAGCACGCGTGAGACAGCTATGAAGGTCGCGATATTCGGGGCCGGCTCGGTCGGCTGCTTCGTCGGCGGCGCCTGGGCGGCGGCGGGGATTCCGGTCAGCTTCGTCGGCCGCGAGCGGATCGGGCGGGAGCTGGCCGAGCACGGGCTCACCCTCACCGACTATTCGGGCTGGCGGGCGAGGCTGGCGCCGGAGCAGGTCGACTTCTCGGCCAGGCCCGACGCGCTGGCGAAAGCCGACATCGTCGCCCTGTGCGTCAAGAGCACCGGCACCGCCGCCGCCGCGAAGGAGATCGCTCGCAACGCGAAAAAGGGCGCTCTGGTGGTCAGCTTCCAGAACGGCGTAAGCAACGTCGAGCTGCTCCGCTCCGTCCTGAAGACGCGGTTCGAGGCGGCGGCGGGGATGGTGCCGTACAATATCGCCGCGCTCGGCCACGGCCGCTTCCACAAGGGCGTCGCCGGCGACCTGGTCGCCGAGGACCTGCCGGCGTTGCGGGCGCTCGCCGGGCGGATCGGCGACGGGCCCGCGCGGCTGCTTCCCGCCGCCGACATGCCCGCCGTCGCCTGGGGCAAGCTGCTCATCAACCTCAACAACGCGGTCAATGCGCTGTCCGGCCGGACCCTGCTCGAGCAGCTCAGGGAGCGCGACTATCGCCGCGTCGTCGCCGCCTCGATCCTGGAGGCGCTCGCCTTGCTCGACGAGGCGGGGATCGAGCCGGCGAAGATCGGCCCGGTGCCGCCCAAGCTGCTCCCCCACGTCATCGCCTCGCCCAATCTGATCTTCAACAACCTGTTCCTGAAGATCCAGAAGATCGACGCCAGGGCGCGCTCCTCCATGGCCGACGACCTGAAGGCGGGCCGGCCGACCGAAATCGCCTATCTGAACGGCGAAGTCGTCAACCTGGCGAAGAAGCTCGGGCGCCCGGCGCCGGTCAACGAGGCGATCGTCTCCCTGATCCGGCAGGCCGAAGCGGGAGTCGAGCTGCTCTGGGAACCGGCCAGGCTTCGCGCCCACGTTCTGGAAGGCCACAAGTCGGCACCGATCTTCGGCTACTGAGTTTGTGTCCGGCACTCACCCGGCCGTCCACCGCATCGCAAGCCCGAGGATTTCGCGACCCCCCAACATGACCCCGCAGCCGCGCGGCCGGGCCGACGTCGCCATCGCTCGATCCGGGTCCGGGTGCGAACGCCGAGGCTTCCCGACATCGGGTGGCATGAGGCGAAGGCGGGCTGATTTGCCTCCCCATGGCGCAACCATGGGGAGGGGGACCAGGCGAAGCCTGGTGGAGGGGTGACCAAGCGAAGGACGCTGCGGGTTCGAGCGTGAACCGCCTAAATTCGCGCTGGATCACTCCTCCACCACCTTCGGCGGTCCCCCTCCCCATCTACGATGGGGAGGCAGAAAGCCGCATCGTCCTGCGGTAGACCCACATCGCCAGAATGACGAAAAGCGCCGTCCCCCCGATCAGCGCGATGGTCTCGAACCCCTCCCCGGCGACGGCCAAAGGCGCGTCGCTGCCCGACCCGGCGACGATGCCGGCGAACACCACCCCCCACAGGCTCTCGCCGACGATCAGGCCGGTGGCGGTGAGGACGCCCATCCGGCGGGCGAATTCCGGTTTGTCGCGGCGGTCGGCCCAGCGGTCGTAGAAGAAGCCGATCACCGCTCCGGCCACGACCGGAAGCACCGCCGCCATCGGCAGGTAGATGCCGATGCCGACGGCGAGCGGCGGCAGCCGCAACGTCTTCGCGCGTCCGAGAATCTCGTCGAGGAGGACCAGGCCGATTCCGGTCAGGGCGCCGTAGCCGATCATGGTCCAGTTGAGATCGCCGCCCAGCACGCCCTTGGCGAGCGCGGAGATGAGCGCGGCCTGGGGGGCGGGCAGAGCGTCCGGCCCGGCGCCGGGCATCCCGGCGAAGCCGAAGGCGTCGTAGAGCACCTGAAGCACCGGCGGGACGACGATCGACCCGAAGATCACCCCGAAGATGAGCGCGACCTGCTGCCGCCACGGGGTCGCGCCGACCAGCTGGCCGGTCTTCAGGTCCTGGAGGTTGTCGTTGGAGATGGTGGCGATCCCGAAGACGAGTCCGGTGACGATGAGGGCGTAGGCGACGAGCGCCTCGGAGGTGCCGGGCGCGGTGTCGCGGCCGAACAGGCCCACCAGCATCAGCGAGGCGGCGACGACGGAGAGGATTCCGATTCCGGAGACCGGGCTGTTCGAGGCGCCGATCAGGCCCGCCATATAGCCGCAGACGGCGGCGATCATCAGGCCGATGACGAGGATGAAGAGGATTGCGCCCAGGATCAGAAGCGCGGCGGAGCCGGCGAGCGGCCCGCCGGCGATCACGGTCCACAACAGCCAGGCGATCGGCGCCAGCACGGCGAGCGAGCCGAGGCCGACGACGGCGATCGGCAGGTCCCGCTCCTCGAGCGCCAGCGCCTGGCCGCCCCGCCGGGCCGAGCTCGCCGCCATCGCCGAGCGGATGCCGCCGAGCACCGGGCCGGCGATCCTGAGCAGGGTCCAGACCGCGGCGACCCCGATCACTCCGGCGCCGAAGAAGCGCACGTCGCGGGTGAAGACGGTCAGCGCCCAGGTTTCCGGGCCGCCGGGCAGCGGGCTCTGGGCGGTGAGAACGGGGAGCAGGACCCACCAGCCGATCGCCAGCCCGAGGAACATCGCCATTCCGACCGAGATTCCGACGAGGTGGCCGACCCCCATCAAGGCGAAGGAAAGGCCGCCGGATATCCCGGTCGCGCCCGCGCCGGCGCGGAACCAGGCGGAAGCCTCGGCGGCGACCAGGCGGGTCTGGGTGAGGATGGCGAAGCCCGCAGAGGCGAGGCTGCTCCAGACCAGCACCGACAGGCCCCGGGCGCTTTCCGTCTCGCCGGCGCTCGACCGGGAGCCGACCTGAAGCACCTCGGCCGCGGCGCGCCCTTCCGGAAAGGGCAGCGGGCTGTCGACCACCATCGCCCGCCGAAGCGGCACCGAGAAAAGACCCCCCA
>Ga0196965_1000376_pt1 | contig 29084 bp, 32 predicted proteins | sample S1_20metaG_FD_148668 | JGI IMG/M metagenome (GOLD analysis project Ga0196965, IMG submission 148668) | Soil microbial communities from Anza Borrego desert, Southern California, United States - S1_20 | ecosystem: Environmental > Terrestrial > Soil > Desert | place: USA: California | collected...
GAGAAGCACTAAGCGGCACGCTAGGCAGTTATGGGGCTATAGCGGCCAAAGCTGTTGTGAACAATGTGGCGAGCCAGAGTGTTGGCAATCTCACCGGCCTACAGGAGGGCTTTAGCTGGAGTAGTGTAGCAGTAAGTGCAATATCTGCCCCAGTAACCAATTACGTGGCAGATAAAATGAAGTTAGACCCAGTGGGAATATCTGTTGGGTCTGACTTGGCAAGAGCTGGCACTGGTGCGCTAGTTTCAGCTACAACACAGCTAGCAATCCAAGGTGGGAAACTCAATTGGCAAGCGGTGGCCACAAATGCGCTTACAAGTTTTATCTATTCCAGAGCTGAAAGCGGCGGCGCTGGAGGCAGTGGATCAAGAGGACAAACTGCCACTGGTATTCGACTGAATGAAGCCGAAGGTGTCGGGGTTGCCTTTACTGAAGAACAAAAAGCTTTGCTAAATGCGCAATGGGATGAAGCTGCGTATGCTTTACCTCAGGCTGATCTACTTAATACTTCTGTAGCGGATGGTGGTTTGAGTGTGAGATATGTGAATTCGCCTGCGCAACAGAATGCTATGAGTGGCGGACTAATTGTCGAAGTGCTGGGGATGACCAAAGATGCCTCAACTTCTACAGGCATTCCTAATGTAGGGAGGAGGGTAACTGGAACAAGTGGCACGCCTTTAAGCGTTAATGAATTATCACGACTTACCCGGAGCATGCCTGATTCTGGCAGCTTCTATGATCCAAGTGTTCCAACCGATGTTGGTATTGGACCCAAATCAATTGAGCCTAGGATTAATAATATGAGTAACCTTGTTGAAGTAGCCTATCGAGAAACATTCGAGGTAGTCGAGGGCTTCTTTGACAAATTGCCTCCAACGGGGGTTTTAGAATCCTTAGCTATTTTTTCAGGAGGTATTAAACTTGCTAATGGAATAAATAAGGGTACGGATCTAGCCCTTAAGTTCAAGCCTGAATGGACCGAGTTACAACGTGCTGAAGCTATAGCTAAAGTTAAGATACTTAATGACGCACCTACCGTCGTAACAGCATCAAATCGGGCAGGCACAGCTGCGGCAGCAAATAGATATCGTCAAACCGAACAAGTTGCTGCAGGACGTGACGTAGATCATATGGTAGATTTGCAGCTAGGCGGAAGCAAAGCTCATAGTAATCTGTGGTCACTCGATTCGAGTGTCAACCGAAGTCTTGGTGCTCAAGTACAGCAACATATCCAGAACTTACCACTAGGGACCCGTATCAATCGGGTCACGATTGGAGATTAGAATGTATGAAATTTTTAAAGCCACATTTTTTCTTGATGAAGTACCACCAGAGACTAGAACTACACTTAAGGTTTCATTTGAAGAAGCTAGGCTAGACGAATTGTTTACTCATTTTGGAGGCAAGTCATTTAATAAAAGCCTCTATCGCGTCGTATCCCCTAAGGACGTGAGCTTTTGGAACAATATAGTTACAGTTGCCTTCCCAAACTTTGCCGATCGCATAACCTGCTTTGCTGTAGATTGGTTAGGACGTATTTTTGCTCTTGATTCTTCAAGGCTGGTAGGGAATAGCCCAGGCGTAATTATGCTAGAACCAGGTACTGCTGAGGCTTTGGAGATTCCTTGTAATATTGAAAGTTTTCACGAAACTGAACTCATTCAGTACCAAGAAGAAGCATTAGCCGTTAGCTTCTTCCACCAATGGCTATCTAGTGGGGGCTCCTCTCCCAACCTTAAGCAGTGTATTGGCTATAAAACCCCTTTATTTATGGGGGGCTCAGATACGGTAGACAATTTAGAGGTTGTTGACTTGGATGTGTACTGGACGATTTCTGCGAAACTGATTGAGAAAATTAGAGGGTTGCCTAAAGGTACATCCCTTAACCACATAACCATAAGCTAGTACTGAGAAGTAATGCTAGGAATTGTTTATACAGGCATCCACTGAGATAGAGTCATTATTAAACAATCTGTTTCATTAATTCGAAACCCAGCCTTATGTTTGTGGTGGGTGAGGCAAGGGCACCATCCGACAATAGAGAGGCAAAGCAACGGTTTGATCTCATCAACAATATAGGTACTTCACCTGATCCTGAAGGCAAGCGATTATAAATTTTAAGATGTAGTTTGAAATGTAAAATGCCCCCTAAGTGGGCTTTTCTTTATGTGCGGCAGATGACTCTCATGTCAATATCACCTGAAAACTAATAGGGTCAGTTAAAGTTATTTCTCATTCCGTTGACACATTCATATCCCCTCCAAAATCGCCTCCATCAATCACAAAAATAAAGATGAAATAACAGGCAAAGTCTGAGTTATTTCGTTGTGCTGGCGCGCAGCTCAATGGGAAATGTATGTTGACGACCGATGCTGCGTTACAGCTGGTCTCTCATATGTTCTGATAGGGCTATAAACCATGGCCTCGCTACTGTTGCAAAAGCTCAATTCGACTAAGCTATTTGCGAGAGTAATTGCACGATAGTTGGCTCTCTTTTTAATGTTTCCTCCACATCGCCCAATAGTTGAGCGAATGTTGAATCATTCAGCAACTCTTCACCGAATTGCCAAATAAGTACGTTCTCAACGAATATATGCATCATTTTTTGGTCACGCTTCGGATCATTTACGTCTACAGCTTGCAACATGGAAATGATTTTCTTGCGAAGTTCTTCCGGGCTGCGTTTTACTGTTTGTGATCTGTGCTGCAGTTCGCCTGACCTTACAGGGCTTTTCTTCCCCGTCTTTGCTGCTGCCGCTTCGTCCGCTATTTTTCTGTGCAGGAGCGACGTGAGTTTATCAAGCGGATTGATTGGGTCCATTTAGATTAATCTGCTTTGTCACTATCGCCATATGCAGTAAGCCAGGCTTGACCCGCTGTGATCCCTTGGCTTTGGTCAACATCTGCTGCGGGGATAGCTGAAATCACGTTTTGCATGTCCCTGTTTAGCTCCGGACTGAAAGTGTTCAAAGCAATGCCTTGCTCAAGCAGTGAACGCGCCTCTTGGTATTGCTCCGCCGCGAGTAGTTCAAGACCATTCTTGAACAAGCGCAAAGGATTTTCATCAGCTAGCGTATCAAGAGCAGACCAGGCAAGTTTGGCTTCATCCACTTTTCCGAGGGTCATGCGCAGCAGGCCAAGTTGAAATGAGGCTGTAAACAGGCTAGGGTCAAGTTCAATAGCCCTGGCCATTTCCTCTTCGGCCTTGTCATACATCCCTATTTGAGCAAACTCAGCGCCTAACACATAGGCAAGCTTCCCATCCTTTGGAAACCGCACTATCCCTTCCTTTAAATAGGAGATTGCCGCGCCATGTTCACCACGCCGTGTTGCCTCAATGGCAAGGTGCAATAACTCGTCCTGATCTAACGCCGAATGTGACTCGCTCATTTCATCCCCTCAGCTTCTTTGGTTAATAGTCGTTGGTTTTATTGGAAGGTTTAGTAATCAGTGCGCAATAGCTTTAGCTGATCATAATGTTCATACAATCGTCGTAATGCACGGTGATGTATCTGCGACACCCTGCCTTTTGAAAGCTGTAGCTGTTTGGCAATCTCATCAAAACGTTGGTGCTGGTAGTAGTGGTGCTTGATTACATATTGTTCCTGTTCAGGCAGTGTGGCAACAAGGGTAGCCACTGTTTTTACAAGATCACTGATTTCATGGCTATGGTATATATTCTGCTCATAAGACCCCTCCCCAGCCTGATACATTCCTGAATCCTCAAGCATGTATCCAATAGCTACACCAATTGCCACATCGACAAGTCGCATGAAGGTATCCTGCTCTCCCTCCCCTACTTCCTGTAGAAGGTTTTCCATTCTTTCTTCACGTAATCGAGCACGTGCTGTTATTTGCTGCTGATGCTCGCAATGCTTCTCTACCCCATCAAGAATAGACCCTTTAATGCGATGGCTCGCATAAGTCTTGAAGCTGGCGCCTTTCTGAGGATCATAACGGTCAATCGCTTCGAGCATGCCAATATAGGCATACTGCCTGTATTCCTCGAAATCTATCTCATCAACCTGCCTGTTGGCATAAAGCTTGGCTGCCATCATATTGGCAAATGGTTTGTATTCTTCAATCAACAGTTCACGATCTGATGCAGAGTGTTCCTCAACATATCTTCTCCATATTTCCTGCTCAAGATCGTTTTCCTGTGCGCCCATTGAAATGAATGGGCTATTGAAAGCTAATCATGAGCGATTTCACAACAAGCCCCCAACCATCGATCAAGATGAACATCAGCACCTTTAACGGCAATGAAATCGTAATGGGCGGGACCATCATCATCCCTAAGGAGATCAAAATACTAGCAACGATAATATCCACCAGCAGGAATGGCAGAAAAATCATAAAGCCTATCTGAAACGCCGAACGAAGCTCGCTCAGCATAAATGCTGGGATAAGCTGAGAGGTTTTGATGTCATCGATGGTAGTAGGCTGCTCACTGCCTGACAGTTCAACCATTAAAGCCAAATCCTGCTCACGCGTCTGTTTCACCATAAACTCACGAACAGGTTCACTACCTTTATCCAAAGCATCTTCTATAGATATTTTATTTCTTTGGAATGGCTCCCATGCTGCTTCACTCACCTTACTCCAGACTGGCTGCATGGAAAACAACGTCAGAAACAATGCTATGCTGATCAATGCTGCATTTGGGGGTGTGTCTTGCATGCCTATTGCATGCCGTAGCATAGACAAGACGATGATGATGCGAAGGAATGAGGTAGTAGCAATAAGTATTGCAGGGATTAGACTTAGTGCTGTCAGTAAAAACAGAATCCGAACAGCCGTGGATATTTCTGCCGGTTTGGTGCCTTGCTTGAGTATGCTTCCAAACTCCTGCATCCCAGTATCAGCAGCCCATCCGTATGAGGACATCAGGAACAAAGCAACAGTAAGGCCAATAAGAGTGCTGAGACGAGTCCAACTTGCTGGCATTTGTTATTTCTCTTTTTTCACTGCTGTTGGATTCGATAGACAAACGATGCTGTCCCCACTCTGACCGATAAGCAGCTCTTGCTGGTCAAACTCAATCACGTACAAAGAACAGCGAGCGTTTAGCCTTTGGCGCTCAATGACCTTAATACGTCTGTTACTTTTAAGCGTTTGCACAAGAACCGGATTTTTTTTGCTCAGGAAATAGGCCGCAGCTCCCGCAGCCGCAATGAACAACAGCATTCCCCCAAGAACTCGGAAACCGTATTCTTCAACAGGAGTCGGTGCAATTTTATATGGAATTGCGCCAGCGTCTACCGGCTGAGCCACGGCTATTGAAGCCAGAAAAAATATAGCCGCTATCCAAGACTGTAAGAAGGAGCGGATCATTCTTTTGCATCAGCTACCGGAAGTATTTCCGTAACACGTATACCAAACTTCTCACCCACTACGACTAGAGTACCTGTTGCTACCGGCTTGCCATCAAGTCTAACGACAAGTGGCGCATCGTACAGCTGGCTTAGCTCAATGACAGAGCCCTGTTGAAGATCAAATAATTCTTGGACAGTTAGCTCGGCATTGCCGACCACTACTTCAACAGTAACTTTTACTCCCGCAATCACTGAAAAATTACCATCGAGCAATTTGTTGCCGCTATTGTTTACTGGAGACAATTCGCTTAATGCCACTACTTTTGCTATTTGCCCTGCCCCCTCGGTTCGAGCTTTCTTCTCATCTTGCATAGCTTTTCTCATTTAAGTTAAATCAGCTGTACAGCCTTATGATTATTAAAAATACCTAGCTGGCCATTAGCAATGGAAATCCTTGTTTGCGTATGTACAGCAAAAGATTGCTTGATTGATGTATCTAATTGGATGACATCCCCTATATCGATGTTAGCAAGATCAGCCAGAGTGATTTCCGCCTTGCCCACAGTTACTTCCAGAACCGCCTTATAGTTTTCAATAGCAGATTCCCTCTTTACCAAGTTGTAGTAATTGACTTCATGCCCCCTCCTGGCACAAAGAAGCTTTTCAACCACCCCTCCGCTAAAAATAATATGCTGATGAGAAAAAGCCCCTTGAATTTCTGTCTGTAACGCGCCACTCCCGTATCCAGTCCTTAACCCCTTCAGAGAACTCACTCGTTCTGTTTGCAAATCATTTATAAAACCACGGCTAAAATCACTGACACACTCTTTGAATAGTTCCTTGGCAAGTTCACCAGGTTTTGAAACTGCAGCAGTTGTATTAAATAACGCGGCTGCCAAGCAGTGTACTGCTTCAGAGCTCGACCTCCAGGCAATCCACAACTCTTGGCTTTCCTCCAGTAGCAGCCAATCGTCTTTTAGAGAAGTGAAGTCTGTATCTTTTATGTTGACGCTTGTACGAAATTCTTCAGCAAACCACTCCTTTTGCCAGCTATTAATCGCTTGCTCAAGGAGGCGCTGAAACTCTTTCACTTGAGTTTCACCTATTATTCGAAAAGGCAGCACATTCATCGACGGCCCCGGATTTCACCTAACTGCTGAATCATTTCATTGGCAGCGGAAATAACTTGAGACGAGGCTTGGTAAGCACGCTGAACGATGATGAGTTCACTGAATTCCTGTGCCAAGTTAACATTTGATAGCTCGATACCACCTGCGAGCAGCCTCCCTGTCGCGAAACCACCTGGTGCACTTATAGTGCTGCGGCCGGTTTCACCAAACACAATAAATCGATTTCCACCTTGTGCTTGAAGTGCAGTCAGATCGCTAAATGAGGCGAGCGCCAGTTGGCCACCTCGGACACTTTGTCCGTTTGAGTAGCTGAGATTCAAAAAGCCATCGGTATCAATGGAAGTCTTTGTCAAAAAGCCCGCAGCATGTCCATCTTGAGTCCGAACTTTCAAAGTAGAGGAACTGGCAGACAAATAGTCTGAATCGGAAAAATCCAATGTAATTTGTGTGCTATTGGCGCCGCCACTCGGAGCATAGGTAAAAGTTGTTGATTCAAAACCGGCTACCGCTTCACCGCTACCGTTGTAACGAATTTCTCCGGTTGCAACCTGTGTTGCCCCTTCGAGTAGTTCAAATGTCCAACGTCCAGGAACATTGGCTGAGTCATTTATGAGTTCGAGGGTAAATGTATGTTGTTTGCCCAAGGAATCGAAAGCAGTAATATTTGCGACGTCAAAGTCTGTTGAATTGACGGATAAAGTATCGTCAAACTTGATGGCTGATGTTGCCAAAGCTGGATTGCTACGGCGACCGGAAATATTAATCTCTGTTGTCCTTCCACCTACTACTCCCGCCACACGGGCACCATCTTCGCGGGCAGTCAAAAAACCAGAAGAATCAAAGGCAAACTGACCAGAACGTGTATAAAAAGTCTTGCCTTCTTTATTGAGGATGAAAAAACCATTGCCATCTATTGCTACATTCAGGTCATTACCCGTCTGCCGAAACTCTCCTTGAGTAAACTTTACATAACTGGCACCGGCCTCCACTCCACTGCCACTTGCATGTGAAGAGTTATGTTGATTTGAGCCGGAATACTGATAGCGATAGAAGAGATCGAGAAATTCCAACTGGGATCCTTTAAAGCCAGGTGTATTCAGATTGGCAACGTTACCGCTAATATTGGACAACCCTTTCGAGAAACTGCTTAAACCACTCATTCCGATATAAATAGAATCAAGCATACTTACCTCACTACCGATACTTGGGATAACCTAATCCCGGTTAAAATCTCGCCATTCGTTTTAAGCACGGTGAGATTCGGTTGTCCATCCGAGAAAGCCAGTGACGTAACCGTGCCGACTTCGAAGGCAGATGCAGTCTGAACTTCAACAGTTTTGCCAATAAGTCCTATGGATTGCGTAGTAGCCTGTATAGTAAGGAGTGTATCCACTCGATCATTCAACTGAGACGTTTGAGCCAAGTTTGAAAACTGAGCCATTTGAGCCAGGAACTGTTGGTTATCCAATGGTTTGAGTGGATCCTGGTACTGGAGCTGAGCAAGCAGGATTTTCAGGAATTCTTCCTGGCCCAATGTTGATTGCTGGATTGCAGTGTTTTCCTGCACACCAGAAATTCCCCCGATAATGTCGATAGCCATACGTTTACCCCTTTAAACTTTCCTGATTAAAAGCTTCCTTGCCATTCAATACAATTCTTACAAGTCCTACCCCTAACTGCCCCATGCTATGCCGAATGTCCTTAACTATCTCCATGAGCTTATAACGAGGGGTATGAACATCACGAATCCAGACTTCGGCACCCGCAAAGGAATTCAACATCACAATGTTTTGTTTAGCATATTTATTGATATCGAATAGCAAGGGCGGTAGCAATTCCTTAGATGCCGGAACTGTTTTTAGACTGGCCATTGGAATTGTCAAATAGCCACTTGTTAAACCTGCCAGTGAAGTTTTCTGAGCACTTGAAAAATTATTGATAACGGAGCCTGAAGTTTGAGCTCCAAGACTTGGCACTCCATTTTGTAATGATGCCGAGACACGGTTCAAGTCACTAGAGGACTGGTGGAGCTGGGATTTAGACGTCAGAACACCTCGAGCATTTTCATGTTTATGTCCAAAGACCGAGTTTTTACTAGCCATTGTAAAGAGCTCAGTTTCAGCCAGAGCAGTATTTGCCACTGTCTTCTCCAAGGCATATAGCCAGGCTTGTTTGTTCCCAGCAAATGGACTGCCCATTTCATGATTGAGATTTGGGCTGAGCGAAACTGGACTGGCTATGCTTGTCATACCGATCCACTCCTTTGAAGCCGGTTCAGTTCTGCATCATCTGTTTCTGTTAACTGACACCGGTTAAGCTTCTCCTTGTTCAAGGTGTCTCTCCGCCTCTCGATCAATTCATAGGTTTTCTTTTCGACAAAAGCTTGCTTGAGGCCTTCATGCGCAAAATTTCTCTGTTTGCTGATGTCGTCAACAACCCTTTCGGCATCCTTGGTCCGCTGATCCAGTAGTTTGAGAAAATTTCTATGCTGTAGCATATTGCCGGCGCTTAATGCTCGTCCGCCAGCGCTAATATCGGAGATCACCTTGAGAAAACTTTTCTGATCCTGCATCGCTATATCATGCTTAACTTGGGATTCATCCATTAATTGGTCAAGACGCTCCATATCTCTTCGTAGCTCATCAACTTCTTGAGCCTTCAATTCGATCAAGCGAGATATGGGTTTCTTGATTCGGCTCATGTCAATTCAATACTTTTTCATTCAACGCATCATACAATTTCTGCCGTGTCAGGCTTGCAGAGCGTGCTTCAACATCTTGCGTTAAAAATGATTCGAGCTTCGCATATAAGTTAAGTGCCTCGTCCAATTCTGGATTGGATCCGGCACGATAAGCTCCTATGTCCACCATATCCTTATGCCTATCTCTGATGCTCATGGCTTTAAGAATCTTTCGTACTGATTCCGCTTCCTCCCTGCTCCAGAGGTCAGTCGCAAGTCGGCTGATACTGCCCAATAAATCGATTGCTGGATAATGCCCGTGGTTGGCGAGCTCCCGGGACAAAACAATGTGCCCGTCCAGGATGGATCGCATATGGTCGGATATGGGTTCATGCAAGTCATCGCCTTCGACCAGCACGGTATAGATCCCCGTGATAGAACCTTGGCCTTCAAAATTACCTGCTCTCTCAATTAACTTTGGCAATGCGGCAAAGGCAGAAGGTGTGTATCCCCTCGCTGTCGCTGGCTCACCGATAGAGAGCCCTATTTCACGATGAGCCATTGCAAATCTAGTGACTGAGTCCATAATCAAAAGCACATCTTTATTCTGCGCACAAAAAAATTCAGAAATAGCAGTGGTTGTATGTGCGGCCAACTCCCTCACCAGCGCAGGTTGATCAGACGTAGCAACCACCACTACAGAGCGGGCCAATCCTTCCTTGCCCAAGGTCTTATGCAAAAAATCCCCAACCTCGCGACCACGTTCACCAACCAAACCAATGACATTAATGTCACTCTTTGAATTGCGAGCTATCATGCCCAGCAGTGTGCTTTTACCTACTCCGCTGCCGGCAAAAATGCCCAGTCGCTGTCCTTTTCCTATAGGAAGGAAACAGTCAATGGCATCTACTCCCGTTTCAAATACCTCGGATATGTTTCTACGGTTGAGAGGATTGTGGCGAACACCGCGGAGCGATATTTGCTGCCCTTTTTTATCAAGCAAATGTGAATCCAGAGGGTTGCCGAATGGATCAATTACACGCCCTAACAATTTTTCACTTATTGCCAAGGTTGCCGATGCGCCCGTCGTAACAATTTCGCTCTCTAAATTGATGCCTTGAGTTTCTCCATAAGGCATAAGCAAGGTCGCACCATCACGAAGGCCAACTATCTCGGCCATACAACTGCAAGCTCCCCCTTTCTTGCTTTCTATCTTGCAGATTTCGCCTATAGATCCTTGTAAACCATGAGCTTCTAGTACAAGGTTGGTTACCTTTGTCAGTCGGCCTAGAACCCGCTTAAAGCTCATGGGCTTTAAGCTGTCATCCAAATAGCTTGACCATAATGCCGTACTATTCGACATGGCCTGCCGCCTCCTTGATACTTTGAGCAAATATCCTGAATTGAGTCTCAATGCTTGCATCGATACTTCCTTCCAGGAGCTCTACAATGCAACCACCGAGTCCTAAGGAATTGTCAGCTTCCCACGGCAAATTAACTATCTCCGGATCAAGATCACTTCTTAGATTTGCCAAGTCTTGAGGGCATACCTTGATCTTTATTAGATCACTCGATTTAACAGTCTGAATTGCTCGGGATATAACTTCTTTCCTACCCTCTTCCGTACAAAGTTGAGTACCAACAATTTTGGATACGGCTTCAAAAACAATGGACCCAATAACCCCTTCTGTGCGCTGGATTACCTGAAGTTCCAAAGCTTTAATAGCTCCCACTGCTTCATACAACAAACAAAGAGCTTCGGAATATTGGGCTTTAGCATCTATTTCGCCTTTCAGGAAACCTTGCTGATACCCTGTCTTTGAAGACTCTTCCTCCAGCTGTTTTAGTCTTGTTTCACTAAATTTAGAGGAGGGTTGGAATTCTTCTAAACCCGGTTCTTCGGCCGTGACTACATCAGAAACCAATTGCGAGTTCTCATTGGCATCCGCCACATCAACTCGCGTCTCTGGCATGTCCACATTGTCTGACTTCGTGCAAGCTATCACCAGTTCCAATTCAGAAGCTGCAGGTTTTCCCCTGCTAGGCCACAGCACTATTTCATCGCTAATTAATGGGGACTTGATTACCGCTTCCATGAAAGCACCTTATCCTGAATCCTCGTCAACTGACGCCGAATCAGTGCAGTTATCTTCAACTCTGTTGGTTTAGCCTTAAGAGGCTTTGCTTCCAGCTTCACTCGTTCAGCCACTACTTTGAGCAAGGCCTTTTTTGCTTTGGCGGTAATGTTTTTATACTTTCCTCTGGGAGAAATTGTTCCCTTAATTTCTGTCCTTGTGTTTTTGTTAAAATCTGGCAGCCATTTCCACTCATATTGCACAGCAAGGCAGTTCAATAAAAATCTGGGTTCATTGTCGAAGATATTTTTTATTTGCTCTGAAGAGGCTGTATCAATTAACCGTATATCCTCATCTTTGACAGAGGAAGTTGGATTAGCTTGATGCTTGACAGACCTCAGTAGAGCCGCATCTACATTGAACTTCAATTCTTTTAACTCCCCCAGCAGAGCCTGTAAATGCTTGTATGACGCAGGATCAAGCCGGGAAAGTATCCATTCACGATCCTCTTCATGCAGAGCATGCAGCTTGAGCGCAATTACCCTATCAGGAGAATTAGCCATTTTAGATTTCTCGCGTCTGAGTCCACTGGCTGACTTCTTCAAGCAACTGCGCTCTTTCATCTTCTTTTAACCGCGCCATCGATGTCGAGCGGCGTCTTGTATGTAGGGTCATAAATATCCCTGCTATCACCAACCCCATTAGAAAATAACTCCACTGAGATGTTGAAAAAGAGAGCTGAGAGGCGCTAAAGGAATCAGCCTGTTGAGGCTGTGCTAAAGGAGTAGTTGCCATAGACGGCGCAGGTATTGCTACGGGTGACTCGTTTGCTACTACAGGCAATTCAACTCCATATACTGCCAACCCATCACCACGGCTTGGATCAATTCCGGCTGCCATCGATACCAATTCTTTCAGTTTTGCAATCTTCACCTGATCCGAAATATCGGGTAAAAGTACTCCTACACTTAATCTCAGGATATTCCCGGGAGAAGAAAGAACCTGCTCGACACGGCGGCTATTGCTGTATTCCACCTCAAGCGTGGAAGCAGCAGGGCCTGAATTACTCGACTTGTAAGTTTCTCCGCTCCAGCTTCCGCCGCTCTGAACCGTCTCCTTACGTTTGGTGATTGCTCCAATTTCCTGACCTATGGTATTGGGTAAAGGAACCACATCTTCCTTCACGATCTTGACCTGGTCGTAATTTAGCGTGGCATCCACACTTACTATTGCCTTGCCAGGCCCTACAACTTTATCCACGACACTCACAATTTTTCGTGTCATGTATTCTTCCAGTTGTTTTTTAATATCCAACCGGTCCTGTACGCTACCGTTGTTATCCTCCGCAATAAATTGCTTGCTTACCGCTACTCCTCTTTGGTCAATCACCGTTACCTCAGTTGGGTCTATTTCAGGAACCGAAGCTGCCACCAATCTTTGTATACCGGAGATTTGCCCCTTGCTTAAGCCCTCGTCATCCCTTACGACCACACTCACAGAAGCTTTGGGTTTTGCTGACTGACGTTTAAAAAGACCTGATTCCGGCATAACGAGATGGACCCGGGCAGATTTGATTTCCTCGAATCCCATAATTGTTCTGGCAAGCTCGCCTTGTAGAGCTCTTTGATAGTTAACCTTCTGTGCAAACTCTGTCATGCCGAATTCAGAATTATTGAAAATCTCGAATCCAACTGATCCTTGCAGATTAAGGCCTTTGCCCATAAGCTTTAAACGTGTTTTGTATACAGCATCTTTTTCTACCAGGATGGTGGCACCATCATCAGCAAGCTTGTAAGGTACTTTCATACGCTCAAGCTCACTGACCATGGATGAGGCATCCTGAGGATTTAATTCTGAGAACAATATTTGATAGTCCTCACGCATTACCCAAAAAGATGCTGCTAATAGCCCCAAAAAAATAAATGCAACGGCAAAAGTCAGTACAAAACGACTAAAAACCGTAGCTTGGCTCCAATGATTTTTTATAATTGTTAACACGTGGAAACCCCTGATCAAATCTGCATGCGCAAGATATCTTGATAACCTTCCAGCATCTTATTTCTAACCTGCGTTAATAGCTGGAACGCCAACTTGGCATCTTCCATCGTCAGCATGACATGATGGATATTAGTGGTCTTGCCTGCGGCGAAATCCTGTAGCAACTTTTCTGCCGAGACCAGTTTGTCGTTCACAGATAACATCTCCATCATAAGTTGGTCAAATGCCCCAGAGTTCGCAACAACTCCTGTTGACTGACTTCGACCTAAAGCCTCTGGTATACTGTTATTTATACTTTCTATATTCATGAAGCACTCCCAATTTCTAGCGCCCTGTTAGCCATAGCTTTAGCCGCATTCATAGCCACAACATTCGCTTCATAGGCCCTAACGGCTGTCATTAAATTGACCATCTCAGACACCGTATCGATACCAGGGTATGCAACAAACCCTTTCTTATCTGCATCCGGGTGCCCCGGCTCATGTACCAATCGTGGCGCAGCATTGGTTTGCTGTATGTTCACCTGCGGCATCATGGCCTTACTGTCGGACATTCTTGTCAGCAAATTAGAGAAAGACAAAGGGTTGCTTGCTATCACACGAAGTGGCTTGAATGCCCCCCCATAAGCAGCTCTGGAAGTATGGACATTTGCTAGATTGATTGCTGCCACATCAAGCCGTGTACGTTCCAACTCCATGCCTGATGCACTGATGGCCGAGGCAAAAGAAAAATCCATTAACGCCTCCCTTCTTTGATCGCTTCTGCAATTGCAGCCTTATATTTCTCCAACCCTTTAATCAGGGATTGGTATTGAATGACATTCTGGTTAAGTAAAACAATTTCCGTTTCCAATGCAGCTCGGTTTGAATCCCCAGAAATCGGCGGCCCATATGACACGGAAGGTGTCATATCAAATAACGCAGAGTCGGCAGAGTGAATACTTTCATTTTGCACTGCCGCTATTGTGTCCTCGAAACTTACTTTGACTGGCCGATACCCAGCCACATCTGCATTCGCTATATTGGATGCAATAGCTTGGTGGCGTAGCGACAAGCCATCCAATGCGAACCCGATAATATTGGAAGTAATTCCACCTATGCTTGAAGCCATTTTTCCCCCTTGAAATTATTGTTCTTTATTGCAGTATCAGTTCAGCATGAAGGGCCCCTGCCGCCTTAATGCCTTGCAAAATTGCAATAATGTCTCTAGTGCTAACCTTAATGCGGCTTAATGCGGTTACCAACTCTGCCACACTGCTTGAATCAGCCAATTCAACTACCCCGCTGGATTCCTCATCTACATCAATTTGGGTATCAGGCAGAACAACCGTTCTGATATTTGGCCCTGTCCGACTAAGCAATGTTGGCTGCGAAGCAAAATAGCTGGTCTTGACATTTACCTTTAAGTTTCCGTGGGCTACTGTCACCTTAGAAATTCTGGCATTACCTCCGGCTACAATAGTCCCTGTCCGTTCGTTAATGATGACTTTGGCCCTCGTTTCCGGCTGAACCTCGATATTCTCCAAAGTGGCCATGAAATAGGCGAGATCCGAAGTTGGGGATGGTTGAGCTATTCGAATGACACTCGAATCCTTCACTGTAGCAACTTGCTGCCGAAATTTTGCATTGATGGATTGCGCAATACGTTGGGCGGTTACGAAATCAGGCTCAGATAAAACATAGTCCAGTGATCCATCAGGTCGGAGGGGGGGAGATAAAACATCAACCTCAGCCTGGGCTCCTCCAGGAATCATTCCGGCATTTGGATGATTCTTTTGAGCAACGTTGCCGAATTGGTCATATCTATATCCACCCACCGATATCGCACCTTGCGCCAATGCATAGACTTTTCCATCAGGACCTTTTAATGGAGCTAACAGGAGCGTGCCTCCGAGCAAACTGCGTGCATCGCCTATTGAATTCACAATGACATCAACCCGGTCACCCTTGTGAGTTATGGGTGGCAACTGAGCCATCAAACTTACTATGGCTACGTTCCTGCTGTTAATTTCATCTGATGGAATCGAAATATCAAAATACGACAAGAAGTTAGCTATGGATTGCCGGGTGGCTTGGTTTCTTGGTGAATCGCCAGTTCCTGCCAAGCCTGTAACAATGCCGAACCCAACAAGATGGTTCTCCCGCCAACCATCCACCCTACCGAGGTTTTTCAGCTTCACCGAGTCCTGAGTTGCTCCGTATACATTGATGCCAAATAACAAAGACAATATAAACAACAATTTTTTTATCATTACAGCAGCCCCAAAATCGAGATCAAGCGGGAGAGCCATCCCTTATGCTGCGTTTCAGCTAGGACACCATCACCTATATAAGTAATCTTGGCATCTGCAATCCTGCTGGAAACAATCGCGTTTCCTTCACTGATATCTATAGGGCGAACACGACCTTCCAGGGTGATAGCCTGCTTCTCATCGTTGATCTCGATTTGCTGTTCACCTTTTATGCGCAGGTCACCATTCGCATCAATATCCACTACAGTGACTGACAATTGCGCCAGCAGCTTGCCTGATCGGACAATTTTTCCATTTCCATCAAAGTCTTCCTCTATCCCGAGTGCATAGTTCTTCTGGCTATTAGGCGATAAAAATTTGATTCCAATATCATTGCTTTTATCCGTATTAGTGCCTGCAGTAGCTGTAGCACTGGAGTTTTCCAACACTAGGACAGTTAAAATGTCGCCCACTCGATGCGCACGGCGGTCAGAAGTCAAAGGACGGTAGCTTTCATCTCTATAAAGACTTTCTGTTGACCCAACACTTGGAATCAGAAGCAGAGTGAGAACAATCGAAGTGAGAAAACGCATCAACTATCCCCTGCAGTGACTATGCCAGGAGCGGAAACAACCCCTATAAATAATTCGTTGTTATCGATTCGTTGAACCGTTACTTCATCCCCTGTATTTCCACTGGAAAGGGCTATTCCCTCACTCTCAATATGCATAAGCCCCAACTCCATTACTACCTGTACCTTCTGATCTTTTTTAACAACATAGGCCTCTGGCGAACTAGAGGTGGACTTTGAATCAGTCTCTTTTGGGGTAAAATCTCCAGAGCTGCTAGGTTGGATTTTATTTTCATGACTAATAATCAAAGAGTCATCGCGCCTTGTTTGAGACCCGTTAACTTTAAACTGCAACACTGGTTTGGCTATTAAAATCCCATCAACAAATACTTCCAGAGGTATAAAGACCTTATCCAGTGATCGCCGTGCATTGATGAAATTTGGCCGTTGCTCCACTTTACCCATTGGCATATCTGTAAGCCTTAGTTGGCTTAGCGCGACGATTTCCGATTCAGATTGATTACCTAGTATCCATGACGCTGCCTTATCCGCTCCCTCGGAAAGATCAATACTTCGTTTTTTTCCTATTATCGATACTGAATCCTCACTTCCCCAGACAAAGGAATATTCCATATTGGAGGTTTTGTTGTTTAACACTTTCTGCACTTCTGCCTTATCCAATTTTGCAGGAGTTAGGAGAGTTTTTAGCTCAGTAACAGGCAACCTGGATATGCTTGCCGATGTTTTGGGATCATTGGAAACCACTTCCGCGATATCTCCCAATCGCACCTTGAGACCATCAAGTACAACTTCTTTTTTAAGTTGCACATAGACCTCCTCAGCCCAGCATGAGGACGAGAAAACTGCTAATAGTGCAAGTAGGAGATAGCTCATCACTCTTAACGGCGTAGATTGTTGCTAATAGATAGCATTTCATCAGAGGCCTGAATCAGTTTCGCATTCAATTCATATGCACGTTGAGCCAGCACCAGATTAACCATTTCTTCAGCAAGTTTGACATTAGATGATTCAAGGTAACCTTGGGAAAGACTGCCAAAGCCGTTCTCGCCTGCCTTATCACTGCTGATCTGGCCCGCTGCTGATGTCGCCAAATAAAGATTCTCTCCGATAGGATCCAGCCCTTCGGGGTTAGCAAAATTCGTTAGCTCGATCTGACCAAGTTCCACTAGCTCATTTTCATTTGCGCTTCTACCAGAAACCTTGCCTTGTTTATCAATAACAACTTCCAAGATATCGGCGGACACCTGGATATCCTGCTTGAGCTGATATCCGCTGCTTGTACTCAAATAGCCATCCGCACTTACCTTAAGTGACCCGTATCGGGTATATGCAGAACGGCCATCCGGCAAAACCACTTCAAAGAAACCATTTCCTTGAATAGCTAGATCTAACGGTGACTCAGTAGCCTTGATTTCACCCTGAGCAAAGGATTTTGAATTGCTCGAAACGAGCGTACCCATGCCCAATACGACCTGATTCTGCTGGAGGTTTTGAGCGTCCAGCGTCGATCTGGCTACCTGATAAAAAGAATCCTCGAAAGTCACCCTGTTTTTCTTGAATCCAGCTGTATTTACGTTAGCTAGGTTATTCGCAATCACATCAACATTAAGTTGTTGCGCCTGCATCCCCGTCGCCCCTATGTATAACGAATCGATCATTTGTTAATCCCCTAATTTTGTTGATCCTAAAACTGGCCGAGGTTCCGCAACGTTTTATCAGCCACATCATCATAAGCCTGCAGCATTCGATGACTGGCTTCAAAATGCCTGAATACTTCCATCATCTTCACCATTTCCTGCGTGGAATCTACATTCGAGCTTTCCATCTGCCCTTGCAGCATTCTTGGATGTTGAAGTTCTGTCTTACCCTGATAGTTGGCTGGTATCATCACCCCACCCCCAACGTGATTTAGAGCAGCATCGAAGGCCACAACCTTGATTTGAGCGATGAATTTGTCCTGTTCAAAAATGCGCCCCTCTTTATCGATTCTTGGTGTTGGGGTAGTTAAAAAGATGTCGCCATTTATGCCTGCAACCGGATACCCTTCGTTGGAAACCAGGCGACCACGGTCATCAAGATGGAAAGACCCCTGGCGGGTATACGCTAGCCCGTTATCTGTATTCAATTCGAAATAGCCGTTTCCTTGTAGGGCAATATCCAATCCGTTACCAGTCTGCTTCGGAATTCCCGTCTTGTTATCTGTCAATAACTTTAAAGTAGGAATAGCTGTGAAATCTCCGGCAGATGAAGGAGTTAGTTGTTTATCGAAATGACTGGCGGCCGTCAAATACTCTCGTTTGAATCCCGGAGTCAGGGCATTAGCAGCATTATTTGCAATGACATTCATCCGCTGCATGTCTTGCTGAATGCTTATAGTTATTAGGTTAATGGGATCAATCAATTTACGTCCCCTTCAGTTTGGCTTCGATAGCGTACACATGCACCAATAGTATGGCTACCAACTCATACAACTCCGGCGTTATTTCAGATTCCATGGGCAATCTGAAGAGCCTCTCCAGTAAATCCTTAGCTTCAACTACCCGCTGTGAAGCTCCCGTTTTCCTGAATTCAGTTTCCAGCCGTTCAGCAATCGGCCCGACTCCCTTCAGCATTACCTTCGGAAGCCCATCTTTGCGTTTGTCATAGGCAATTCCAACGACTTTTTTATTAGCTTTCTCCATTACACAAATACGTTCAGACTATCTTGTTCCAGAACATGATGGATGATAGCTTCAGCAGGTGTTGCTGCCTTACCCTCTGATGCATACCCTACTGCCTCCAATACCCATCCGGCATCTTGCAAGTCATTCGCCAAATCAGATTCGTATAAAGTGAATTCTTTCATGAGCCACTGGCTCGATGCCATCTGAAGATAAATCCGATTATTTAGTACTCTTGCATCCATGGTTACCGAGCCAAATTCAGTCATCAGTGAAAACTTTAGATATCGGCTCTGCACCTCGCCTTCGATAGGCTCCCTTTTTTTATGGTCGAAAAGCGTCAAATCGAATTCAATAATCTTGTTATTAACAATGATAGGCAGCGACTTGAACTTATGCTGGTATACCGCACCGGTTTGCGCATTGAGCAAAGCTGCATAGCAAAAATTCCATAAGCTGTTTTTGCTTGTATCTTCGTTACCAGAGTGTAGCTGTTGAGGTTGCAAGCTTACAGCTTCCTTCTCCGATGCTGCTGAAGATAGAGCTTCATGGGCGTCAGGCTGAGTATGCGTGTCTTCGTCCAAATACTGAGGATTGCCATATTCAACGAGATACTGCTGAAGCACTTCAATAACAGAAGCTTGCTCTAAAGTTTTAGTCTCTAGATGACCTGCATCCGGTAAGAACTCATCACCGGATAATGTTACTGGCTCACGTACTTCACTGACTTTTGTATATATGGCGCGAATTAAATCATGTGAAATAGGAAGGCCATGTTTTGCAACAAAGAACCCTACTCTCATTGCCAGTTCCGGAAAATCAAGCCCCTTGCTGGCTTTAGCTATATTGCTGAGTTGGAGCTGGTCAAGTTGCAAGCCAAGCTGTCTCATCATTGTTCCCAGGCCGTCTGATGTGTTGTCTTGTTTTGTGTGCACCACGCCTGAAGCAGAAGCTTCTAACCCGGATTGTTTTAACGCGGGCACAAGCTGCATATGTACAGAATGTTCCGCTAGACCAACCACTTTGCCTGTAAGAACTTCTCCAACTGATAGTGGCACAGCGGAATCGACGATTCGCTCTTGACCGGAAAAACTGACGCTATACCGGTTGTCCCCGTAATGCCTCATGATGCGGCCCTTGAGTATCTGGCCCGCAGTCAATGAATCGAGCCACTGCTGGTTTCCAGAAATCTGGAAAGCTGGTTTTTCAGTCTCAACGCCAGCGCTTGCAATGTTTGTTACACCAGGAATGACTGTCATAGCGTAACCACTCCGAAGGAATGCAATCGCAGGGTAGTGGGAATCTCCGTCATGGAGACCACCGTAAGATGCGGCAGTACCCTTTCGGTAATATTCCGGACATGCCTTCTCAATTCAGGCGCGCAAAGCAGCACTGGAGAGAAATTATTCTTCATCATGGCCTCAACCTGATTTGCCAACTTGGTAAGAACCTGTTCTGTAAATCGGGGATCTAGTACCAATCCGGTCGTTTCGTTTGCTGTGTGGAGTGAGTCTGCAATCTTTTGCTCTACAGAAGGATCAAGCGTTAATACCGAAAGCTCGTTATTGCTGCCGGTTAAGCTTTGGCATATTGCAGGGCCTAGCCTGTTTCTGACTATTTCAGTTAAAAGTTCTGCCTGTTTGGTTTGGCGTCCAGCATCGGCAAGCACTTCCAGGATGCCTTCCAGATTGCGGATTGAAACTTCCTCGCGCAACAGGCTTTGCAGCACTTTTTGCACTTCAATCTGTGACAATACGCCAGGAATTAGCTCTTCGACCAATTCCGGATTGCGTTCGCGAGCACGCTCAATTAGAGCGCTCGTCTCCGAACGGGTAAGCAAGTTCGCAGAATTTCGGCGCAAGAGCTCAGTCAGGTGAGTTATAAATACAGTAAGAGGATCAACTACAGTAAAGCCCTTGGTGCGTGCATTTGATTTCTGATCATCACGAATCCAGATTGCAGGCAGCCCATAGGTGGGGTCTTTAGTTTCCACACCTTCCAATTTGTTTTTCCCGGTGCCTGAGGGGTGAATTGCCAAAACACGATCCGGTACCAACTCCCCCCCACCTGCATTCACGCCAAAAGTCGTCACTTGGTAAGCCAGAGGGCCGAGTTTTTTTTCGTCACGAATTTTAATCTTGGGAATGATGAAACCAATATCCAAGGCATATTGCTTGCGGAAAGCGGTGATTCGTTCAGAGAGAGCCGCGTCGTCATCATTAACTAAACCAATTAAACCTTGCCCCACCCGGATTTCTATCGGTTCGACAGTAAGCAGGTCTTCGATTCTTTCCCCGCCCATATCTTCCTTGGCTTCCGCTGAAGATTCTTCTCTATGGTCAACTGTTTTTATGAAATAAAAGATACCGCCGAATATCGAGGCGATTACCAGCAATGGCAGCATTGGCATTCCCGGCAACAGGGCAATACCAAACAAAGCCACCAGTACGAACACGAGTACTTTTGGAAATGCCGTAATCTGGGTAGCAATTTCTTTACTGAGCTGACTATCGCTCCCTGAACGTGTGACGATAATGCCGGTGCCAATCGCAATTACCAAAGCTGGCACCTGTGTAACGATACCGTCTCCTATAGTTAACAGCGTAAAGGTTTGCGCTGCCTCAGGCCATGACATGCCTAACTGCATCACTCCTATAGCCAAGCCACCAAAGATGTTAATCAATATGATGACAATGCCTGCTATGGCGTCGCCTTTAACGAATTTGCTGGCGCCATCCATGGCGCCATAGAAGTTGGCTTCCTTCTCGATATTCTTACGTCTGCGTTGCGCCTCGGCCTGATCAATAAAACCCATATTGAGGTCGGCATCAATACTCATTTGTTGACCAGGCATACTGTCTAATGTGAACCGGGCTGCAACTTCAGCAACGCGTTGCGCGCCATTCGTAATGACTACGTACTGCACCACAACAAGAATAAAAAATACCACTAGACCAATGACGTAATTGTTCTGTACAACATAAGAACCAATGGCGCCAATAACACGTCCGGCATCGCCATTACTCAAAATCAGTCGCGTAGCCGCAATATTGAGTGACAACCTGAATAACGTTGCGATGAGAAGCAAAGCAGGGAAAGTCGAAAACTGCACTGGCTTCTCAACATAAAAAGTCAGCAGCAGTATGAGTAAAGCAAAACTCAGGTTAAGCAGAAGCAGGAAGTCCAGAAGCTTCGGAGAAATAGGCGTAAACAGTATGATCAAAATCCCGATCATTCCAATAACCAGGAATATATCGGTGTTGTTGCCAAAAATACGTCTCAGGCCATTCATACAGGCTGCACTCCTGGCTTATGTCTGGCATTTTTCAATGAGTAAACCCAGACAAGTATTTTGGCGATCGCTGTGTAATGCTCTGCAGGGACGATACGGTCGATGTCCACCCTATAAAAAAGGTTTCTTGCTAGTTGCTTGCTTTCAACGACAGGCACTTGATGACGACGAGCAATAGCCTTCATTCGGCCTGCAAGAAACCCCGCGCCCTTGGCAATTACTAAAGGAGCATCCGATGTTTCCTTGTCGTACTTGATTGCAACCGCGAAATGGGTCGGGTTGGTGATAAGCACATCGGCATCCTTGACCCTGCCAAGACTCTTCGCGCGCTTGACAGCCTCTCTCTGCAATTCGCGTAAACGCGATTTCACACGGGGGTCGCCCTCGCGCCTTTTGTGTTCATCTATAATGTCCCTGCGGCTCATCCGCAAGCGCTTGTTGTAATCCCAGCGGCTGTAAATCAAATCAATGCCTGCTACCAGGATCAAGGCGAGCAGCAATTTAAGAAGCAAGCTTTTGGTCATTGGCAGCAGAATGGAACCTATGGAAACTGGGTTCACGTGGAAAGCCATGATCAAGTTAGGAACATCCGCGGAAATTACGCTATAAAGAACAGCCCCCAGAAAGACAAACTTCAGCACCGTCTTCACCGCCTCAATCAGCAACTTCATTGAGAACATGCGCTTTAAACCGTCAATGGGATTAATCCGCTTAAGGTCTGGTTTCAAAGGAAAGAAAGTAAAGATGGGACCTGTCTGCATGAAATTCGCAAGAATGCCCAACGCCATCAATAGCGCGAATAATGGCGTCAATACCCTCAGCACTGCTGAAAAAAGATTGGTCAGAAAAGTGGAGAGTTCTTTGATCTCGAATGACACCTGATAGGTGTTCATAAAGATATTATGAAAGATCACGAGCTCGTCATTGATGATTGAATGACCCCAAATGTATAAGGCGATAACTGCTCCCGACAGCACCATGAGGGAATTCACATCCAGGCTCTTAGCCACCGAGCCCTTTTTTCGAGCTTCCTCCCTTTTATGGGGGGTGGCTGCCTCGTTACGATTTTGATCTTCTTCAGCCATTGCCCAGCACTTGATTCCAGCTTTTAAATATAGATTCGAAAATTATTTGAATCAGTCCGCCTGCGAAAGGCAACGCAATCGCAAGCATGAGAAGCCCCACAACAACTTTCATACCTAATGCGAGGATAAAAACATGTAACTGCGGCATGGTGCGTGACATAAAGGCGACGCCCAAATCCACTAGCAGCAGGCAGAGCACAACAGGAGCAACCAAAGCAAATCCGAATACAAAGCACGTGCCAAAGTAAGCAACAAGTGCCCCAATATCCAGGTTTTCAATACCGCTGCCAGGTGGCAATTTTAGAAAAGACATTTGCAAAATGCGCAGCATGATTAAATGTCCGTCCACAGCAAAGAATATGAGGACGGCCATCATTGAAAACACAGTGCCTAGCAAAGGTGCTGTATTGCGGGTTGCAATATCAAAGAGACCGGCAATGCCGAATCCAATCTGGAAATCCAGCAATCGCCCCCCGAAGTGAAAAGCGGCAAAACCGGCAAAAAGCCCCGAGGCCATAGCCGCACCCACGATCCCTTCGTGCAAAACTACTGAGAATAACCAGCCAATGTCTGCATTAGAGGTATTAATTGGTGGAATGCCTGCAGCAAGCCCGGCAGAAAGTCCAAAGATCAGGATGACCTTGGCCATGTTTGGGATGGGTATCCCACCGAACACTGGAGTTGCAATGAACAGCATTGCCAAACGGACTGAGATCAGCAGAACTCCAGCAGCCCATGAGAACAATGCTATCGAAGCCATCAAAAATAATCCGGGATATTACTGATGACAGATGCTGAATAGTTAACGAGCGTTTTCAGCATCCATGAACCAAAAATCTGAAGCACCAGAACTACAGTGACGATTTTGGGGATGATAGAGAGCGACATTTCCTGGATCTGGGTAACCACTTGGAAAACACTTACCAGAATACCCACTAGCATGACCAGGATAAGTAGCGGAGCCATAATCAATAGCCCTATCCAGAACATGTGCGAGACCAACTGCAAGGCAGCGTCGCTCGTCATCATAGATTCCCCCTTTTGCCGCGCGATGGCACAACCAGAATATTTTTAGACTTACTTAAATACCATCTTATTTCGTGATGGATTGGGGGACGATTGTAGGGGGACGATTTTGAATGTGTCAATGAAATGAGAATCTACTTCATCCAAGCCTATCAGCATTGTTAGGTAATGTTGCAAAATATTCAGCGCCAATAACTTGGCTGTACGCGCAGCCTAAACATGCTCTAGCTAAATACGCCACAGGAATTAGAGGATGACATGCCGACCACGTAGCGGCTAAACTTGCGCGCTCCTGAAGTCCTGAATCACCATGCTGTCGAAACTCAATTCCCCGCAACGCGAAGCTGTTAAATACCTGGATGGCCCCCTGCTGGTGTTGGCCGGCGCCGGTAGCGGCAAGACGCGCGTCATTACGCACAAGATCGTCTACCTCATAGAGGAATGCGGCTACCAGCCGAAGGAAATCGCGGCCATCACCTTCACCAACAAGGCAGCGCGCGAGATGCAGGAACGTGTCAGCGATCTGCTCGCAGGCAAACCCAGCAAGGGCCTGACCATCGCCACCTTCCACTCGATGGGCCTCAAGATGCTGCGCGCCGAGGCGGCATTGCTGGGCTACAAACCGCAGTTTTCCATTCTCGATTCTTCCGACAGCTTCAAGATTCTGGCCGATGTCTTAAGCACGACCGACAAGCAGTTGCTGCGCAAGACGCAGTGGCAAATTTCGCAATGGAAGAATGCCTTCGTCAATCCGGACCAGGCGAAGGCTAATGCCGATGAAGAGCTCACACACGCAGCCGCCAAGGTCTACCAGCTCTACCAGCAGACGCTCAAAGCCTACCAGGCGGTGGATTTCGACGACTTGATCAAGCTGCCAGTCGAGCTGTTCCAGAATCATCCCGAGGCGCTGGAACGCTGGCAGCGCAAGCTCAAGTATTTGCTCATAGACGAATACCAGGACACCAATGCCTGCCAGTACAAACTGGTGCGCATGCTGACCGGCGTTGAAGGCCGCTTTACCGCCGTGGGTGACGACGACCAGGCCATTTACGGCTGGCGCGGCGCCGATGTGGAAAACCTGCGCCAGCTGACCGAGGACTTTTCTCGACTTAAAGTCATCAAGCTGGAGCAGAACTACCGCTCCACTGTGCGTATCCTCCGGGCAGCCAATCAGGTCATCACCAACAATCCCAAGCTGTTCGAGAAAAAGCTGTGGAGCGAACTGGGCACGGGCGACCTCATCCAGGTGTCGGCTGCGCAGAATGAGGAACACGAGGCTGAATCGCTCGTCATGAAACTCATGGCGCACAAGTTCGAGCACCGCACGCGCCATGCCGACTACGCCATTCTCTACCGCGGCAACCACCAGGCACGCATCATCGAACAGCAGCTACGCAACAACAAGATTCCCTACACGGTATCCGGCGGTCAGTCCTTCTTCGACAAGGCCGAGATCAAGGACATCGTCGCCTACCTGCGGCTCATTGCCAACGAGGACGATGATCCGGCTTTCATCCGCGCCGCAACCACACCCAAGAAAGGCATTGGCAACACCACGCTGGAGCGGCTGGGAGAATTTGCCAGCCGCAAGCACATATCGTTGTTCGAGGCTGCATTTGAGGCTGAATTCCAGCATGACATCGGGGCGCGCCAGCTGGAAGATCTGCTGACCTTCTGCCAGTTCATCAACCGCTTGCAGGAACGCGCCGTGCGCGATCCGGCCGGCGACATCCTCAACGACATGATGAATGCCATCCAGTATGAGGCTTATCTGTACGACAGCGAGGAGCCACGCGCTGCCGAATCGAAATGGAACAACCTGCGCGATTTCATCGACTGGCTCATCAAGCGCTCCAAGGCTGACGAGGAAGAAGAAAAAAACCTGCTGGAGCTGACGCAGACTGTCGCTCTCATGAGCATGCTGGAGGGGCGCGAAAATGGCGAGCCGGATGCGGTGAAGCTCTCCACCTTGCACGCCGCCAAGGGCCTGGAGTTCGGCCATGTATTTCTGATCGGCGTTGAAGAAGGCATCCTGCCGCACCGGGAAAGCATAGACAACGGCACCATTGAGGAAGAACGACGGCTCATGTACGTCGGCATTACGCGCGCGCAGAAATCACTGCATATCTCCTGGTGCCGAAAGCGCAAACGCGCGGGCGAAACCGAATCATGCGAACCCAGCCGCTTTATTGCCGAGCTGCCGCAGGATGATGTGCGGCATGCAGGCCAGCCGTCGTCCGACCCTGCAGCCAGCAAGGAACACGGCAAGGAACGCATGGCGCAGATCCGTGCCATGCTTGCTAACAAATAGTCTGGCAAACCAGTAGCATCACCCGTCCGGCACGCGCAACAGATCCGGAATCTCATCAGCCGGTACCGGCTTGTAGAAATAAAATCCCTGGAATTCATCGCAGGACTTCTTGCGCAGGAAATCGGCCTGCGCCTTGGTCTCGACACCCTGCGCGACCACTGTCAGGCTCAACGCCCTGCCCATGGCGATGATGGCCTCGGTCAGCGCCTTGTCGCCTGCGCTCTTGGCGACATTCTTGATAAATGAACGGTCTATCTTGATGGTATTGAGCGGGAATTGCTGCAACGTCGTCAGCGAGGAATAACCCGTACCGAAATCATCAATCGCGATCAGAACGCCCATGCTCTTGAGTTCATTTAGAATTCCCAATGTCTTGTCAATGTCACGCATCAACAGGCTTTCAGTGATCTCCAGCTCCAGCAGGCCCGGATCCATCCCGGTGTCCTTGAGTATCCTGCCAAGGTCACGCAGCAGGTTGTCATCGAAGAACTGACGCGCCGTCATATTCACCGAGATGCTCAGGCTGGGCAGCCCCTGCTTCTGCCAGGCGACATTCTGCGCACAGGCCGTTCTAAGCACCCATCTGCCGATGGAAATGATGAGGCCGGATTCCTCGGCCACCGGAATAAACTTCATGGGCGCCACTACGCCCAGATCCTTGTGATTCCAACGCAGCAATACCTCCATACCGGTAATCCGGTCATCGCGCGAATCACGCTTGGCCTGGTAGTGCAGTTCGAATTCGTTGTTTTCCAGTGCCTGCCGCAGGCCGGATTCCAGCGTCAGCCGCTCCAGGGAGTTTGCATTGAGCTTGTCAGAGTAGAACTGGAAGTTGTTCTTGCCTTCTTGCTTGGCCTTGTACATGGCGATGTCGGCATGCTTGGTCAGCGTCTGCTCATCTTCCCCGTCGTTCGGGAAAGTACTGATACCGATACTGACCGTCACGCGGTATTCCTGCCCGGCCAACACGAACGGTTCGGCCACGGCGGCGAGTATCTTGCGTGCAACCGAGGCGCTGTAATTCTCCTCATCAAGCTCCGGCAGGATGGCGACGAATTCATCGCCGCCCATGCGCGCCACGACATCGCTTTCGCGCAGGCAGCTCTTTAACCTGCTGGCAACCTCCTTGAGCAGGTCGTCGCCCGCTTCGTGGCCCAGCGTATCGTTGATCTGCTTGAAGCGGTCAAGATCGAGGAACAGCACCGCCAATTTGTGGTTATAGCGCTTGGCGCTGCTGATGCTCTGCGACAGCAGCTTGCTGAACAGGCTGCGGTTCGGCAACCCCGTGAGGCTGTCATGGAATGCCAGGTATTCCACCTGCTTGGCATGTGCCATTTGTTCTTCCACCGCATGCTGACGGCTGCGTGCCAGCTCACGGCTAAGGCGATACAGCTGAAAAACTACGAAAAGCAGCAGCATGCTGCCGCCAGCCGCGCGCCAAATATAAATTTCCGTATTCCTGCGTGCTTCTGCCAGCTGCTCCTGCTCCGACAGTCCCACCACCACGGCGAGCGGCAGGTCGAATAGAGGGCGTGCGCTGACGTAGCGTTTGATGCCGTCCGTGGTGCTTATGACAACATTGCTGGTCGTGTTGCCATCTTCGTCGGAGACCAGCCTGTCGTAATCCTCGTGCCCACCGCCGGCAGTAGTGAAGTCGCCAGTGCGCCTCACGCGGAACACCCCATCCGACCCAAGCAGCCCCAGCAAACCCTTTTCGCCCAGTTTCGCGGTGTCATAACCACTCACGAAGTAACCGGCATCCACACCCACCATCACCACGCCGGCAAAATCACCATTGTTATCATTGATCCTGCGGCTAAACAGCAGCTTCCACTCGCCGGTTTCCGGGTCACGCTGAGGCTGGCCGATGGACAGCTCATCGCTCTCGCGCTGGTTCTGGAAATAATCCTGATCCGCAATATTGTTGCCGGCAATTGGACCGGTGCTCTGCACGATATTGCCTTCACTGTCCGCGACGCTCACCGTGAATAGCAGGTCAGGCAACATCAGCGCTCGGTCCCTGAGTTCATCCAGTACGCTGTCGCTATCCCGGGATTCGTAGATGTACTTCACCAGCAGCAGATTCTGGTTGATCTCACGCAAGGAGCGCAGCACTTGCGCCTCATAGGTCGAAGCCAGCTCCTGGCTGGAGAGGATTGCAGCATTCTCGGCTGCCACGCGCTGCACCCGGGCCAGGTTGTATGTCATGCCCCAGATCAGCGCGAGTACGACAATGGCTACAGTCGGGAACAGCAGTGCCGGCTCGGTCGCGCGACTCAGCCAATGCTTGAAATCACTCAGGTTATTGTGACGGACGGGCTGGGCTGTGGAATCGGGTTTTTCGTTTTGGGGCATCATTTATCCTGCAGTTTCCTAAGCGCAATGACATAGTCTTCCCAAGCTGTGGGATATAACAGTTTGCTGGCGAACTTAATGCGGGGGATCACCGTAGGGATGTGGCGCAAACCGGACAAGCGGGATGTGCAGGAAATCTGGCCGGGATTGCGACTGCGTTGCATGAATTCATGCCAATCCGTGTCTCCGACGCTGGTAAAATGACGCGATGCCTCTCATCACGCTTGACCAAGCCAGCCTGGCTTATGGACACCATCCGCTGCTCGACCATGCCGATCTCCAGCTCGACCCCGGAGAACGCGTCGGCCTTATCGGGCGCAACGGTGCGGGAAAAT
>Ga0196965_1000377_pt1 | contig 29030 bp, 26 predicted proteins | sample S1_20metaG_FD_148668 | JGI IMG/M metagenome (GOLD analysis project Ga0196965, IMG submission 148668) | Soil microbial communities from Anza Borrego desert, Southern California, United States - S1_20 | ecosystem: Environmental > Terrestrial > Soil > Desert | place: USA: California | collected...
GCAAATCGTTCGAATAAGGCCTGACCATCGCTGCTGGCCTCCATCCCCAGCCAGCAGCTTGAATCACACCTCAGCCCGGTTGGGAATCCCCTTCCGATTCAGATAAGACAGGATCGACCCTAGACCATCACCAGCCGGGCCTCGCGGCGCCCGACCGAGCGGTAGATGCGAGGACCCAGATCGAGCCGGAACGGCCCCATCTTCTCCGACGGAGTCTCCGCCTCGCGGCCGACGAGCCAGGAGCGCGAGGTCCGTCCCGTGCCTCCGTCGGCCCAGTCATAGGCGACGTTGATCGCAACCATCGGCACGAAGATTCGCCGGCCCTGCAGCTCGATCTCGCGAAGCTCGGCCTTCGGCATCGCCACCTCGCCGTTGAGCTTGAGCGTCCTTCCCGGCGGGATGGTGACATGGGGCGAACCGCTCTGCTCGTGGATCGGGCCCTGGAAAAAGGCCATCATCTCGCCCTCGGCCCCGGCGTTGAACAGGCGCGGATCGATCCGGATGTTGCGGGCCTCGGCATCCCCCTTGTTAGTCAAAGTCAGCGCGTAGCGGACATAGGCCTCGTCCTCGGTCGCCGCAGCGCGTTCCGGAACGATGTCCAGCTCGAGCCAGGGGCGCGGGGCGGCGGGGGCGTCGGCCGCGGCTTCCGGTTCGGGCTCGGGCCTCGGCGCCCCGAGCAGGGCTCCGCCGAGCTCGCCGCGGGCCGCGTCCCGGGCGCTCTCGAGCTCCGCCCGGGCGCGGCGCCGGCGAAGCAGGAAGACAGCGGCCAGGAGGAGGAGGGCGGCGCCGCCGGCGGCGGGCCAGAGCCAGCCGGAGCCCCGCGGCGCGGACTCGGCCGGGGCAGGGGCGGAGTTGCCGGGCGCCGGCAGGGGGCGCGGCGGGGCCGTTTCCACCGCGGGCGGCGAGGCCGCCTGCGGGGCCGGTTCGGACGCTGCCGGAGCCGGAGCCGGCTCTGGCGCGGAGCGCGGGGCGGGTTCCGCGGCGGCCGGCGCCGGACGCTCGACCCTCGGCTCCGGGGCCGTGGCGGCGGGCGTGCGCGGAGCGGCTGCCGGCGGCGTGCGCGGTGCGGCGATGGGGGGCGTGGACGTCGCCGGCGGCGGCGTGGTGGCAGGCGGCGTGGTACGCTGGCCGGGGAGCGAGAAGTCCTTGAGCTGCGGCGGCCCGATCGTGTTCGAGGTCTCGTTCTGGGCGAGCGCCGGCGCTCCCGCCGCGGCGAGGCCGGTAATGACGATGGCGGCGGCCCGGAGGCGGCGGCGGATCGGCGGCATTTGAACGAAAACCCTTCCCTTGCGCGCCTTTACCCGCGGGCACCCGTCCGAGTCCAGCGGCCAGCGCCGAGACGCGGCCCCGGCGGGGCGGAAGGTTGGCTCGGCGATCTCGCTCCTCCTGCAGGAATTGCTCATTCATCACATGATGTTGCGAGCCGCGGCGGGGGTTGGTAGGCGTCGGCGCGACGGCCGACTCTCGGCCATGGAGGGATTTACACATGCGCAGACTCAGCCTCGCCTTTACGGCGGCCCTTTTGCTCGGCACCGCCGCGACCCCCGTTCTCGCCCAGAGCGGCCATGCCGGCCACTCGGCCGCCGCCTCGGCCAAGCCCCGCTACGGCGATTTCGGGCTCGACCTCACGGCCATGGACCGGTCGGTGAAGCCGGGCGACAGCTTCTGGCATTTCGTCAACGGCAATTGGGACAGGAATACCCCGATAGCCGCCGACCGGACCAGCGCCGGCGCCGGCGTGCTGCTCGTCGACGAGGCCGAGAAGCAGGTGCGGGCGATCGTCGAGGACCTCGCCCGCGACCCCGCCAAATCGGGCAAGATCGGCCAGCAGGTCGGCGATTTCTACGCCACCTGGATGGACGAGGCCGCGATCGAGGCCGCCGGCACCGCGCCGCTCAAGCCCTATCTCGCCCGCTTCGCCGCCATCTCGAACCGCACCGATCTCCTCCGCGCCTTCGCCGAGCCGGGCGTGATGAGCCCGGTCAACGTCGGCATCCTGCCCGATCCGGCCGATCCGACGCGCTACATCGCCGCCGCCGGCCAGGGCGGGCTGGGCCTCCCCAATCGCGATTACTATCTGCTCGAGGGCGAGAAATATGACGCGATCCGCGCCGCCTATCGCGCCTATGTCGTGAAGATGCAGCAGCTGGCCGGCATTGCCGATGCCGAAGCCAAGGCCGATCGCATCATCGCGCTCGAGACCGCGCTCGCCAAGGTCCATTGGGAGCCGGCGCGGCAGCGCGACATCAAGCAGATCTACAATCCGATGAACCGCGCGCAGCTCGCCGAGCTGGCGCCGCAGATGGATTGGCCGGTCTTCCTCGAGGCGGCTGGCCTCGGCTCGGTTCCCACCGTGATCGCCGCCGAGAAGAGCGCCATCGCCGAGACCGGCAAGATGCTCGACAGCGTTCCGCTCTCGACCTGGAAGGACTATCTCGCCTTCCACTTCATCAGCAGCCACGCCAACGCCCTCCCCAGGGCCTTCGATCAGGCCAATTTCGAATTCTATTCGAAGACCCTGCGCGGCGTCCCTCAGCAGCGCGAGCGCTGGAAGCGCGGCATCCAGATGATCAACGGCTCGCTCGGCGAGGCGGTCGGCCGGGTCTATGTCGAGCGCCATTATCCGGCGGAGAGCAACCGCCAGATGGCGGAGCTGATCTCGAACCTGCGCGAGGGCCTCGAGGCGCGTCTCGCCGCGTCGACCTGGATGGACGCGCCGACCAAGGAGCAGGCGCGCGCCAAGCTCGCCGCCTTCGATCCGCGCATCGGCCACCCGACCAAATGGATCGACTATTCCAGCCTCGAGGTGAAGCGCGGCGATCTGCTCGGCAACGTGGTCAGGACCCAGAAGTTCGGCCACGAGCTTCAGCTTTCGCGGCTCGGCAAGCCGGTCGACCGGGCGCTGTGGGACATGAACCCGCAGGAGGTGAACGCCTATTACAACCCGCTGATGAACCAGATCACCTTCCCGGCCGCGATCCTGCAGCCGCCTTATTTCGACCCGAAGGCGGATCCGGCGATCAATTACGGCTCGATCGGGGCGATCATCGGCCACGAGATCGGCCACGGCTTCGACGATCAGGGGCGGCAGTTCGATGCCAAAGGCCGGATCCGCGACTGGTGGACGGCGAGCTCGGCCACGGAGTTCACCAAGCGCGCCGAGAAGCTCGGCAGGCAGTTCGACCAATATGAGCCGATCCCGGGGACGAAGATCAACGGCAAGCTCACCATGGGCGAAAATATCGGCGATCTCGGCGGCCTGGAAATGGCCTATGCCGCCTATCGCCGCTACGTCGCCAAGCATGGCGAGCCCAAGGTGCTGAACGGGCTGACCGGCGACCAGCGCTTCTTCATCGCCTACGGCCAGAGCTGGCGCTCGAAGGTTCGCGAGGGCGCTCTTCGCGAGCGGCTCCTGACCGATCCGCACAGCCCGCCCGAGCAGCGGGTCAACGGCATCGTCCGCAACGTCGACGCCTGGTACAAGGCGTTCGACGTGAAGCCGGGCGACAAGCTCTACCTGCCGCCCGAGGAGCGCGTCAGCATCTGGTAGGCTGGACTCCCCTCCCTGGAAGGGAGGGGCCGGGGGTGGGTCCGGCGAAGCCGGGCCTGCTCCGCCGCGGATGAAGGGCGAAGCGGACATCGAGCCCGCTCCGCCCTACCCACCCCTTACCCCTCCCTTTCGGGGAGGGGAGCCGTCAGCGTCGGCCCTTGCCGAAGAATCGCGCCAGCACCGGGCCCACTTCGGCCGTCCGCTCCCAGGTCAGGTTGTGGCCGAGGTCCGCGAACACCCGCGCTTCGGCATTGGGAAAGGCCTTCACCAGCGCCGCGTGATGCTCGGGCGGGAAGAGCGGGTCCTTGCCTCCGGAGAGGATCAGAACCGGCGCGCTGATGTCGGCGGCATGGCGGCCGGCCGGGGTCTCGGCCAGCTCGCGCATGACGCCCCGCCAGACGTGAAGCGGAATGGCGAGGATCTCGGCCATCGCGGCGTCGGCGAAGGCCTTGTCGACCGGAGTCGGCTGGTTGGCCGGATGCCATTCGCGAAGGAAGTCCGAGCCCGGATCGAGCGGCGCCTTGAGCGCATGGGCATTTGTCCACAGCCAGTCGCCGCGCTTCACCGGCACCAGGGCGGTCGAGCCGATCAGCGCCACCTTCGTCACCCGGTGCGGATGCTCGGCGGCGAGCGTCATCGCCACCATCGAGCCGAGGGAATGGCCCGCCACCGCCGCCCGTCTCACCTTCATCGCATCGAGGAAGAGGCGCGCATCCTCGGCGAAAACGGACGCCGAATAGCAGCAGACCGGCTTGTCGGACCCGCCATGGCCGCGCTGGTCGGGGATGAGCAGCCGGTGGCGCAGCAGCCAGGGCGCGACCAGGGTCCAGCTCCGGCTGGTGTCGGTATAGCCGTGAAGCAGGAGCAGGGGCTCGCCCTTCGGGTCGCCCAGCTCGACATAGGCCAGCTTGACGCCGTTGGCGAGCCGGACGCTCTGCTTGCGGGCGTTCCAGCCGGCCTGGTCGATCGGCCCAGCGGCCGCTGCCCCTGCCGGAGCGAGCAGCGAAAAGGCCAGGAACAGGGGCAGGAGGAAGCGGATCATGCCACGTCCCTCCCGATCAGCATCGAGCCGATCCGCCCTGAGGCTCCGTCCCAGAAGCCGGCCTCGCCCTCGAACTCGCGCGGGTTCTTGAAGGTGCCGAACAGCATGTCCCACAGCGGCAGGTCGCAATAATTGTAGGCGTGGACTCCGCGCTCGTGATGCGCGGCGTGGCTTTCCGGGCGGATGATCAGATAACCGAGCCAGTGGGGCGTTCTTATGTTGGCGTGCTGGAACATGCCCAGGAACGTCACGAAGACGTTGACCACCAGCGCCGCCTCGCCGCTGAGGCCGAAGCCGAGCACCAGCACCAGGCTGCCGAGGAAGGTGAAGCCGAGCATGTCGAGCGGCGAGAAGTAGAAGGCGCCCCAGACGTCGATGCGCTCGGCGCTGTGGTGCATCTGGTGGAACCAGCGCCACAGCGGGTGAAAATTGTGCATCGTCCGGTGCCAGGCGTAGATGCCCAGCTCCAGCGCCAGGAAGCCGCCGAGCACCTGCGCCCAGAAGGGAAGGGCGGTGGCGTCGAACAGCCGGTGAGCGCCGAGCGTGCCGTCCCAGATGAGCGGCGCGAAGGTCGCGACGGCGAAATAGGCGAGGGTCGAAAGCGCCGCCCGCACCCGCCACAGCCGCATCGCCGGGAAGGCGCGGCCGGGCAGAACGAGCTCGGCAAGGACGAAGCCCGCGAAAAGCGCGAGGGCGATCTGATGGTAAAGACCGAACACAGGGTCCTCCATGGGAAAGAAGGCCCCCTGCTCCGGGCACAGTGACGTGCCCGGGTGACCGGATCATGCCGGGACCGGCGTTTTTTCGTGTCAATTGTCACCGGCTCCCCTCGCTGGAAGGGAGGGGCCGGGGGTGGGTCCGGCGAAGCCGGGCCTGCTCCGGCGCTGGCGAAGGACGACGCGTCGAGCCCGCTTCGTCCTACCCACCCCTCACCCCTCCCTTTCAGGGAGGGGAGTGCTATGGGCGGGGGGTCAAGTCAGGAGGTTACCCTTGGATCGTCGCACCTTCATCGCCTCGTCCGGCGCCGCCGCACTCGTCACGGCAATCCTCCCCGGGCCCGTGCTCGCCCAGCGGCGTGCCGGCTCCGGCGACGCCGCTCTCAACGCCCTGTTCGAGACGATCTTCCAGCAGACGGTGCAGCGCTCGCCCGAGCTGGCGACCCAGCTCGGCCTCGACAAGGACTCCAATGCCGGGCTGAAGGGCCGGCTCTCGCCGCGCACCCTGGCGGAGCGGGCGCGGGTGCTGGCGCAGACGAAGGAGGCGCTGGCGAGCCTGGCGGCGGTCGACCGCTCGGCGCTGTCGCCGGCGGCCAGGCTCAATCACGAGGTCGTCACCTATTCGCTGACCAACCAGATTGTCGCGCCGCGGCGTTTCGGCCTCGACAGCGCGATCCGGCCCTATCGCGTCTTCCAGCAGGGCGGCGCCTATTTCTCGGTGCCCGACTTCCTCAACACGGCGCACACGATCAACACGAAGGACGATGCCGAAGCCTATCTGTCGCGGCTCGAGGCGTTCGCGGTCGCGCTCGACCAGGACAGCGCGATGCAGCGGATCGAGGCGTCGCGCGGCTATGTCGCTCCGGCCTGGTCTCTCGACCTCACGCTCGGGCAGATGGCGAAGCTGCGCGAGCAGAAGGCGGACGACAGCAGCATCGTCCAGTCGCTGGTCAAGCGGGCCAGGGCCAAGGACATAGACGGGCGCTGGGAGCGGCGGGCCTCCAGGATCGTCGAGGAGTGTGTCTATCCCGCCCTCGACCGGCAGATGGCGCTGGTGCGAGAGCTCAGGGGGGCGAGCCAGCCCGGCGACGGAGTCTGGCGGGTGCCGCACGGCGACGAGATTTACGCGGTCGCGCTCGAGCAGGCGACGACGACCCGCTTCACCCCCGACGAGGTCCACCGAATGGGGCTTCAGCAGGTGGCCCAGATCAGCGCCGAGCTCGACAGGATCCTGAGGAGCCAGGGCTTCACCCGAGGCAGCGTCGGCGAGCGGCTGGCGGCGCTCAACAGCACGCCTTCGCAAGTCTACCCCAACACCGACGAGGGCCGCGCCGAGCTGATCGCCGGCCTGAACGAGGACGCCAGGGCCATCGACGCCCGCCTGCCCGCGGCCTTCGCGACCCTGCCGAAGGCGCCGCTCGAGATCCGGCGGGTGCCGCCGGAGATCCAGGACGGCGCCTCGAACGGCTATTACAATCGCGCCTCGCTCGACGGCTCGCGGCCCGCAATCTACTTCATCAACCTCAAGGATACCGCCGACTGGCCGAAATATTCGCTGCCCGCCTTGACCTATCACGAGGGCAATCCGGGCCATCACCTCCAGATCAGCCTCGCTCAGGAATCCGAGGACATACCGACTCTCCGCAAGGTCGGCGGGTTCAGCGCCTATAGCGAGGGCTGGGCGCTTTACGCGGAGCAGCTTTCCGACGAGCTCGGCGCCTACGCGACTCCGCTGGAGCGGGCCGGCTATCTCCAGTCCTTCCTGTTCCGGGCGGCGCGGCTGGTGGTGGACACCGGCCTCCACTCCCACAAGTGGAGCCGCGAAAAGGCGACCGACTATCTGGTGGCGACCACCGGCTTCGCCCGGCCGCGGTCTCAGCGCGAGGTCGAGCGCTACTGCACCCAGGCGGGGCAGGCGTGCAGCTACAAGGTCGGTCACATGGCCTGGACCCGGGCCCGGGCGGAGGCCCAACGCTCGCTCGGCCGCCGCTTCGACCTCAAGCAGTTCCACGAGATTTTGAAGGACGGGGCGATGCCGCTCACCATACTCGAGCGGCGGATCAGGGAGCGGACCGCGGCGGCGCGGGCCTGACGTATATCCCTGGGGGTGAAGGGCTTCCTCCTTCACCCCCAGGGTCCCGGTGGTCGCCAGGAAATCGAACTCTACGAAGCGCTCAGCAGCGGGACCAGCTCGGACATGTCGTCCTTGTCCTGGCCCTTCTTGATCTTGACCGCCGAAGTGTGCGCCATCCACGCGTCGCTCTTGGGCTGCGGCATCGGCGCCGTGAGCGCGGCCGGGATCGCCGTCGCCTGATAGCTCAAGGTCAGCACAAGCAGGCTGACCGACATCGAGGCGAAGAAGGCGCGGGCGGGATTCATTGTCGTCGTCGTCCTTTGGCAGGTCCTTGGCAGGAGCGGCTCCGGCCAGCGTGCGGAGGGGGCAAAACGCCGCCGACCGGAGCCGCATCGCCTTTCTGGCGGCGGCCCGTGTCGGAGCGATGCCGCGGACGGGGGAAGTTGGTGTCAATTGTGTCAGGGGCGGGCTTCGATACGCCGTTTCGCCAGGCTCAACGGCTATTCAGGATGAGCGGTAGCGGGCATTCTCCATCCGCTCGTCCTGAATAGGGACTGAGCGAAGTCGAAGTCCCGCATGGAAGGATCAGACCAGCGTGCGCTCCAGCAGCTCTTCGGCGCTGAGGCCGAGGCGGCGGATCTGGGCGGCGATTTCCGGCCAGCGGTGGTTGAGGAAATCCTCGCGGCCGGCCTTGCGCAGGCGATCGGTGGCGCCGGGAGCGACGAACATGCCGACTCCGCGCCGGACCAGCACCAGGCCTTCGTCCTGGAAGCTTTGATAGGCCTTCGCGACGGTGAGCGGATTGGCGCCGAATTCGGCGGCGAGGCTGCGCACCGACGGCAGGGGATCGCCGTCGCCGACCTTACCCTCGAGGATCATGGCGGCGATGTTGTCGCGCAGGCGGAGATAGACGGGACGTTCTTCGGACACGCCGCTATAGTGAGCTAATACAGTGCGGCAGTCAAGCCTTGCCTCCCCTCCCTCGCAGGGAGGGGAGCCTCACTTCACCACTCCCTCACCACATCCTCCAGCACCGGCCTCGGCCGCTCCTCCAGCTCCGCGCCCTGTGTGCCGAGGAAGAGGAAGCCGGCGATGCGCTCGGGCGGGCGGCCGCCGAGCGCTTCCAGGACCTGCGGCGAGTAAGCGGCCCAGCCCGTCACCCAGCCGCCGCCGAAGCCGAGGGCGGCGGCGGCGTGGAGGAGGTTCATGGCGACCGCGCCGCAGGAGAGCTCCTGCTCCCAGACCGGGATCTTGTGGCCCTGGATCGGGCTGGAGAGGAGGACGACCAGCTCCGGCGCCTGCGTGGCGAAGCGCTGGACAGCCTCGGTCTCGAGCCGCGCCGGCGGATCGGCCTTGCCGGCGCGGTAGGCGGCCTGCAGCATTTCGGCGAACGCGTCGCGGCGGCCCGCCGGGATGTGGACGAAGCGCCAGGGAAAGAGCTTGCCATGGTCGGGCGTGCGGGCGGCGATTGCGAGGATCTGCCGGAGCTGCGCCGGGTCCGGACCCGGAGCGACGAGGTCGCGCGGGCGGCTGGAGCGGCGGGTCGCGAGATAGGAAAGCAGCGTGGAGCGGTCGTTGAACATGGCGAAGCGGCGCTAGCAGCCTTGCGGTAGTGCAACAATCGGCTTCACATCAGCGTTTCTGCCGCTACTGTGCCCGCGTTTCGGGAAGGCGCCCTACAGAGGCCGCTACCGCCAGTTTAGGAGTAGAGCCTGATGGCCACCACTGCCCCCTCGGATCAGCCCGGCGGATACGACACCAAGACCATCCTTGGGCATCCGCGCGGCCTGTTCGTGCTGTTCTTCGCCGAAATGTGGGAGCGCTTCTCTTATTACGGCATGCGGGCGCTGCTGATTTTCTACCTGACTCAGCATTGGCTCTTCTCGGACGAGCGAAGCTCGATCATCTACGGCGCCTATACGGCCCTGGTGTACATCACGCCCGTGCTCGGCGGCTATCTCGCCGACCGCTATCTCGGCCAGCGCAAGGCGGTGCTGTTCGGAGCGGTCCTGCTCACCTTCGGCCACTTCCTGATGGCCTTCGAGGGCAATGGCGGACAGAATGACGCCACCATCAACGTCTTCTGGCTCGCCCTTTCCTTCATCATCGTCGGCTCGGGCTTCCTCAAGGCCAACATCTCGGTGATCGTCGGCCAGCTCTATCCGCGCACCGATGTCCGCCGCGACGGCGCCTACACGATCTTCTACATGGGGATTAACCTCGGCGCCGCGATCGGTACCCTGATCGCAGGCTATCTCGGCCAGACCTACGGCTGGCGCTACGGCTTCGGAGCCGCAGGCGTCGGAATGCTGCTCGGCCTCATCGTCTTCGTCTGGGGCAAGCCCCTGCTCATGGGCAAGGGCGAGTCGCGCGATCCGGCGCGGCTCAACAGCATGGTCGGCCCGCTCAAGTTCGAGTGGCTGCTCTATCTGATCGGCTTCCTCGCCGTCGCCGGCATCTGGGTGCTGATCCAGTATCAGGAGGTGGTCGGAAGCCTGCTCGGCGTCTTCGGCGCCCTCCTCGTCGCCTATGTCGTCTTCTACGCGGTGACCAAGCTTCAGCGCGAGGATCGCGACCGCATCTTCGCCGCGCTGTTCCTGATCTTCGGGTCGATCCTGTTCTGGGCGCTGTTCGAGCAGGCGGGCTCGTCGCTCAACCTGTTCACCGACCGCTATGTCGACAGGGCGGGCGTGCCGGCGTCGATCTTCCAGTCGATCAACCCCATCTACATCATCCTGCTCGGGCCGCTCTTCGCCCTGCTGTGGGTGAAGCTGGGCCGGGCCGGGTTGGAGCCGTCGGCGCCCGCCAAGTTTGGCTTCGCCATGCTTCAGCTCGGCGCCGGCTTCCTCGTGCTGGTCGCGGGCGCCAACGCCGCCGGGATCGACGTTCCGACCCCGGTGATCTTCATCTTCCTCCTCTATTTGCTCCACACCACCGGCGAGCTCTGCCTGTCGCCCGTGGGCCTGTCGGCGATGAACCGCCTCGCCCCGGCGCATATGGCGAGCCTGATCATGGGCACCTGGTTCTTCGCCTCGGCGACCGGCAATTTCGCCGCCGGCCTGATCGCGGCGGCGACCGGCGCCGAGAGCGCGTCGGGCGAGGCCGCCGGCAAGGATACGGTGCTCGACGTCTATTCGACGGTCGGCTGGGTGGCGATCGGAGTCGGCGTCGCCGTCCTCATCATCTCGCCGCTGATCAAGCGGCTGATGCATCTCGACACGCTTCGCGATAATGAGGACCAGGAGCTTGCCGGGTACAAGGAAATCGGCGGCGACCGGGGCCAGGACGCCGGACTGTTCCCGAATCGTGAAACCAAGCCGGAAGGCCGGCAGATCTGATCCCTGTCCGGGGCGAAGGAGTGGAATGCGATCACTGACCTGCGCGGCCGTCCTCGCGGCCGCCCTACTTTCCGCCTGTACCCAGAACCCAAAGCCGCAGACGGCGTCGGCGCAGACGCCCCGGACGCCGCCCAGAACCTATTCGAGGGATCCCTTCCCCTCGACCTACAAGCGCTATCCGGGCGCGGTCACCGCGATCACCGGCGCCACCGTGTTCGACGGCGAGGGCGGCCGGATCGACAATGGCGTCGTCGTGCTGGCCGACGGCGTGGTCCAGGCGGTCGGTGGTCCCGACACGGCCATCCCCGCCGGTGCGACCCGGATCGAGGCGAACGGAAAGTGGGTCACGCCCGGGATCATCGACATCCACAGCCATCTCGGCGACTATCCGAGCCCCTCCGTCGAGGCTCATCAGGACGGCAACGAGGTGACCGGCCCGGTGCGGCCGGAGGTCTGGGCCGAGCACAGCGTCTGGCCGCACGATCCCGGCTTCAGCCGCGCCTTGGTCAATGGCGGGGTCACCAGCCTTCACGTCCTTCCCGGCTCGGCCAACCTGTTCGGCGGCCGCGGGGTGACTCTGAAGAACGTCCCGGCGCGGACCCAGCAGGGGATGAAGTTCCCCGGCGCGCCTTATTCGCTGAAGATGGCCTGCGGCGAGAATCCGAAGCGTGTCTATGGCGGCCGCAACCAGATGCCGGGCAGCCGGATGGCCAATATCGCCCTGATGCGGCAGACCTGGGCGCGGGCCCAGGATTATCGGCGCAAATGGGACAATTACGAGCGCAACGGCGGCGAAATGCCGGCGCGGGACCTCGCCATGGACACTCTGCGCGGAGTCCTGGCCGGCGAGATCACGGTTCAGAACCATTGCTACCGCGCCGACGAGATGGCCAATATCATGGATATGGCCAGGGAGTTCGGCTACAAGGTCGCGAGCTTCCACCACGCCGTCGAGAGCTACAAGATCGCCGATCTGCTGAAGGCGCACGGCGCCTGCTCGGCGATGTGGGCCGACTGGTACGGCTTCAAGATGGAAGCCTATGACGGCATCCAGGAGAATATCCCGCTGGTCCACAACGCGGGGGCCTGCGCGATCGTCCATTCCGACGATCCCAACGGCATCCAGCGCCTGAACCAGGAGGCGGCGAAGGCGCTCGCCAACGGCCGGCGCATGGGCATCGACGTCTCCGACGAGGTCGCCTGGACCTGGCTCAGCTTCAACCCGGCCAAGGCGCTCGGCATCGGCGAGAGGACGGGCAGCCTCCGCGCCGGCAAGATGGCCGACGTGGTGCTCTGGAACGGCCATCCGTTCAGCGTCTACACCCGGCCCGAGCGGGTCTGGATCGACGGCGCCCTGATGTACGACGCCAACGACCCGAGGCGGCGCCCGGTCAGCGATTTCGAGCTCGGCCAGCCGGGCGAAGGGGATGTGAAGTGAAAGGTGAAGCGCACCGCCCCTCCCTGGAAGGGAGGGGCCGGGGGTGGGTCCGCCGAAGGCGGCCGAAACTCCGACTCCCTGAAAGTCTCGCTTCGCTCGCCTGCCCACCCCTTGATCCCCTCCCTTCCAGGGAGGGGCGGAGCCCCGCTTTGACCCGCTTTTTCAAGTCCCTGCTGCTCGGCGCCTCGCTCCTCGCGGCCCCGGCCGCCGCCCAGACCATCGCCATAACCGGCGGCACCGTCGCCCTTGGCGACGGCTCGGAGCCGATCGAGGGCGGCACCGTCGTCCTCCGGAACGGCCGGATCGTCGCGGCTGGGCGCAACGTCGCGGTTCCGGCGGGCGCCCAGAGGGTGGACGCGACCGGCAAATGGGTGACTCCGGGCCTCGTCGCGGGCTTCTCCCGCGTCGGGCTGATCGAGGTCGACGCGGTCGGCGCGACCAACGACGTCACCGCCGAGAACAGTCCCTTCAGCGCGGCGATCGACGTCGCGCCGGCGATCAATCCGCGCGCTCTGGCGATCCAGGTCAGCCGCGCCGGCGGAGTAACCCGGGCCATCGTCGCTCCCGGCACGGCGAAGAGCATCTTCGCGGGGCAGGGCGCCGTCATCGACACAGGCAACGACATGGAAGCGGTGACCCGGGCGCGGGCCTTCCAGTTCGTCGAGCTGGGCGAGACCGGCTCGGACGAGGCGGGCGGAAGCCGCGCCGCCGCCCACGTGCTGTTCCGCAACGCGCTTCGGGAAGCGCGCGACCTCGGCGCCCGCTTCTCTGCCCCGATCTCCGGCGGCGGCGGCGGGACCCGCGAGCCGCGGGCGAACGACCAGCGCGATTTCCCGCTCGAGGAGGTTCCGGACAACCGGCTTCTCTCGCCCGGCGCCAGCCGCCCCGACGACGTCCTGCTGACCCGCTTCGACGCCGCCGCTCTGGTGCCGGTGCTGCAGGGGCGGCAGCTTCTCCTCGTCCATGTCGAGCGCGCCAGCGACATCATCCAGGTGCTGGCGCTGACGAAGGAATTCCCGCGGCTGAGGCTGGTTCTGGTCGGCGCCACCGAAGGCTGGACCATCGCCGACCGGATCGCCGCGGCCCGGGTGCCGGTGATCGCCAATGCCCTGAACGACCTGCCCTCGACCTTCGAGCAGCTGGCGGCCACCCAGTCCAACGTTGCCCGGATGCGGGCCGCCGGGATCCCGGTCGCGCTGGGAATGATCAACGACGACGAGGCGCGGCAGGTGCGGCTCGCCCGGCAGCAGGCCGGCAACATGGTCGCGGTCGGGCGGGTGCCCGGCGCCACCGGCCTGAGCTGGGGCGAGGCGCTGGCGACGATCACCTCGGGGCCTGCGGAAGCGGTCGGAATGGGCGGCGAGATCGGCTCGCTCCGCCCCGGCCGGCGCGCCGACGTCGTCATCTGGTCCGGCGACCCGCTCGAGAATAGCAGCGCCGCCGAGATCGTCCTGATCGACGGCGTCCAGCAACCGCTCGACAACCACCAGACCAAGCTTCGCGACCGCTACCGGACGCCGACCGAGGGCGACCTTCCCAAGGCCTACGAACGGTGATCGCTGGCCTCATCTACCTGTTGCCCCCGGCGACTGGCAGCGGCGCCCGGGGCGCGTCGCGGACATGATGGCCACGGTCAGCCTCGCCCTCGCGACGCTGGCCTTCGTCGGCACCCATCTCGCCATGTCGCATCCGCTCCGGACGCGGCTGGTTCAGCAGCTCGGCGACCAGTGGTTCGCCGCGCTCTATTCGGCGGTGGCCTTCGTCACCCTGGGCTGGATGATCCTTTCCTACCGGGCGGCGGACGAGAGCTTCCCCTTCTGGGTGGCGCCGGACTGGGCCTGGCCGGTCGCCTCGGGGGTCATGCTCGTGGCGTGCATCCTGCTGGCCGGGTCCTTCTTCCGCAATCCGGCATTTCCTCACCCCGGCGCCAGGCCGAAGGCGCCGCGCGCCGCGACCGGAATCTTCGCGGTCACCCGCCATCCGATGAACATGGCCTTCATCCTGTGGGCCCTGGTCCATATCGCCCTGTGGGGCGCCGTCCCGAACCTGATCGTCGCGGGCGGAATCCTGATCCTGTCCGTGCTCGGCTCGATCGGCCAGGACCACAAGAAGCTCAACGTCGTCGGCGAGCCGTGGCGGGTGTGGATGGAGCGCACCTCGTTCCTGCCCTTCGGGGCGCTGCTGACCGGGCGGGCGAAATGGGGCGGGCTTCGCGAAGCCTGGCCGGCCGTGCTGATCGGCCTGCTTCTGTGGCTGGCAATCACCTGGGTCCACGCCCCCGAAGTCTCGCCGGTCGCCGCCCTGATCGGCTCAGGTCCGGGATGACGGAGGCCGCCGCGCTCTAATCCTCCTCGAGGTCGCCGCGCGGCTTGCGTTCGGTCGAATCGATCGCGTCGAGAACCGCTTCCGGAGCGACGTCCCGCTTCAGCTCCTCGACCTCCTCGCTTTGGCTCACCCCCAGCTTGTCGGCGATGGCCGATGCCAGGGTGACGATCTTCGTCACCTCATGCTCCGCCAGCAGGCTGATCTGGAGGTCGAGCTCGGCGCGCGTGTCGGCCGCCTTGGCCATCCGGTTCTGCGCGATCAGCACGAAGGTCGACAGGAAGATGGCGGCGACCGAGGCGACCATGGCCAGGATGATGAACTCCGGATCGAAGCGCGGTACGCCGGGCACCCAGCCGAGATTGATCGCCACCCAAAGGCCGACCAGGACGAGGTTGAGGTAGACGAACAGCATCGAGCCGGTGAAGCGGGTGATCGCCTCCGCGACCCGTTCTTCGGTCGAGGCGCGCTCGGCGTCCTCGCGGCGTCGCCGCTCCAGCGCGGCGATGTTGCGTTCCAATGCCCGGTTGAGGCTGCCGGGCTGCGGCGGCGGGACGGTCGGATCGGTCACAGGCGGCACAACCCCTCCTGCGCTTTTCGGTTGCTCAGGCGGAGCTTTTCGCCTCGCCGTCCTGAAGCAGCCGGTCCTGCTCGCTCAGCGGCTCGGTCTCGTCGAAGCCGGTGCGGCGGGCGACGCTCGAGGTGGTCGCGACGTCCATTGCGACGTTGCCGGTGGTGCGGACGATGTCGGGGAGGGTCTCGACGGCGATGAGGAGGACGAGCGGCTCGATCGGGACTCCCATGGCGATGCAGATCGGCGCGATCGCGCTGATGAAGCTGATCGAGCCGGGCAGGCTGATCGAGCCCAGGGTCGTGGTGGCGGCGACGGCCACTCCGGCCGCCATCTGCATCGGCGACAGCTCGACCCCGAACCAGTGGGCGACGTAGATGGCGACGGCGAGGTTCATGGCCGGCCCGGTGGCCCGGAACAGGGCGACGGCGAGGGGCAGGGTGACCCCCGAGGCGGCGACCGGAACCCCGAGCTTCTCGGCGCCGCGAAGCATCGCCGGCAGCGAGGCGAGCGACGACTGGGTGCTGATCGCGACGGCATGGGCGGGGCCGACGGCGCGGGTGAAGGCGAGGAAGCCGAAGCCGCCGCCGAACATCGCCAGCGGCCAGGCCGCGAACCAGACCACGCAGCCGACGGCGGAGACGATGAGGATATAGTGGAGGAGCGCTCCGAAGGCGGCCGCGCCGGCCTTGGCGCCGACGACATAAGCGAGCGCGAAAACGCCGATCGGCGCCAGCCACAGCACCCAGTTGATGATCACCAGCATCGCGTCGGCGACCGCCCGGAAGAACAAGGCGAGATGCTGCCGGGGCTCGGCGGGCAGTCGGGTCATCGCGAAGGCGAAGACGGTGGTGAAGACCAGCAGCGGCAGGATCTGGTCCTGCGCCGCGGCGGCGATCGGGTTGGTCGGAACGAAGGAGCGGATGAACTGGGCGAAGGTCGGAATGTCGCCGACCTCGTCGGCCGAGGCCGAGAGCGCGCTTTTCAGCGCCTGTCCGGCCTCGGCGTCGATCGGGAAGAGCTGGAGGAGGAGGGGCGTGAGGAAGGCCGACATGATGGCGCCGGTCCACAGCACGATCATGAACAGGATGACCGTCCGGCCGGCGAGCCGGCCCGAGCGGGCGGCTTCGGCCGAGGCGGTGATTCCGTTGATCAGCAGCGCGACGATCAGCGGGACGATCGTCATCCTCAGGGCGTCCAGCCAGAGGCCGCCGATCGGATCGGCGATGGCGATGGCCTGGGGCGCGAAAGCGGCCTTGGCGGTGACGATTCCGAGCAGGAGCCCGACGGCGAGCGCGGCGAGGATTCGGGTGGCTTGCGACATCAGCGAGGCTTAGCGACGGGGAAGGGGCGGGAATAGTCCTCCCTTGCGGCTCTTGCCCACGCAATTTCCCCTCCCTGGAAGGGAGGGGTCAGGGGTGGGTCCGCCGAAGGCGGCCGAAACTCCGAGTCAGCCGGAAGTCTCGCTTCGCTCGCCTACCCACCCCCGCCCCTCCCTTCCAGGGAGGGGAGTCAAGCGCGACGGGGAGGACAAGAAGCGCTGGCCGCGCTATTCAGCGCCGAACAGGCGCAGGGATCATCATGACTCGCAAATTCTTCGGTACCGACGGGATCAGGGGCCGCACCAACCGGGATCCGATGACGGCGGAGATGGCGCAACGCGTCGGCCAGGCCGCCGGCGCCCATTTCCAGCGGGGCGATCATCGTCACCGGGTGGTGATCGGCAAGGATACGCGGCTCTCCGGCTACATGATGGAGACGGCGCTCATCTCCGGCTTCACCAGCGTCGGAATGGACGTGGTCATGGTCGGGCCGGTGCCGACGCCCGCCGTCGCGATGCTGACCCGCTCGATGCGCGCCGACCTCGGAGTGATGATCTCCGCCAGCCACAATCCCTATGTCGACAACGGCATCAAATTGTTCGGGCCGGACGGCTACAAGCTTTCCGACCAGGACGAGGCGGCGATCGAGCGGCAGCTGGAGAAGGCGCCGAAGCTGGTCGACGCGCCGCTGATCGGGCGCTCGCGAAAGATCGAGGATGCCCGCGGCCGCTACATCCATTTCGCCAAGTCGACCTTCCCGGAGGAACTTAGGCTCGACGGGCTCAAGATCGTCGTCGATTGCGCCAACGGCGCCGCCTACCAGGTCGCGCCCTCGGCGCTGTGGGAGCTGGGCGCGGACGTGGTGGCGATGGGAGTCACGCCCAACGGCCTCAACATAAACGACGGCTGCGGCTCGACCGCTCCCGCCGCGCTTCAGGCGCGGGTGGTCGAGGAGGGTGCGCATATCGGAATCGCCCTCGACGGCGACGCCGACCGGCTGATCATCGTGGACGAGGCCGGCCGGATCGTCGACGGCGACCAGCTGATGGCGCTGATCGCCATATTCTTCGCCCGGCGCGGCCTGCTCGAAGGCGACGGAGTTGTCGCGACGGTGATGTCTAATCTCGGCCTCGAGCGCTTCCTCGCGACCAATGGGCTCGAGCTGGTCCGAACCCAGGTCGGCGACCGCTACGTGCTGGAGGCGATGCGCGAGCGCGGCTTCAACGTCGGCGGCGAGCAGTCCGGGCACATCATCCTCTCCGATTATTCCACGACCGGCGACGGCCTGATCGCCGCGCTGCAGGTGCTGGCCTGCCTGGTCGAGGACGGCCGCCCGGCGAGCGAGATGCTCCACCAGTTCGACCCGCTGCCGCAGCTTCTGAAGAACGTCCGCTTCGGCGGCGGCGCGCCGCTGGAGTCGGAGGGGGTCAAGTCCGCCATCGCCGCCGGCGAACAGCGGCTGAAAGGGGTCGGCCGGCTCGTCATCCGCAAGTCCGGCACCGAGCCGCTGATTAGGGTGATGGCCGAGGGGGAGGACGAGACGATGGTCGAGGAGGTCGTCGACAGCATCTGCGAGGCGGTCAAGGCGGCATGAGGCGCGCCGGTCTTCTCCATGCTTGAGCTCCGCCCCGACTGCGAGCGCTGCGGGCGGGACCTGTCGCCGGAGAGCCCGGACGCGCGGATCTGCACGTTCGAATGCACCTTCTGCGCCGGGTGCGTGGACGGGCCGCTGGCGGGCGTCTGCCCCAATTGCGGCGGCAATTTCGAGAAGCGGCCGATCCGCCCGGCGCACCTGCTGGAGAGGAATCCGCCGTCGACCGTGCGCAAGGGGCCGCGGTGACTCCTCCGCGCGTCCTGATCGTCGCCGGCTCCGACAGCGGCGGCGGCGCCGGCATCCAGGCCGATATCAAGACCGTCACCATGCTCGGCGGCTTCGCGACGACGGCGATCACGGCGATTACCGCCCAGAACACGCTCGGCGTTACCGACGTGATGCCGGTGCCGGCCGCGATGGTGGTGGCGCAGATCGACGCGATCGTCTCCGACATCGGCGCCGATGCCGTGAAGATCGGGATGATCGGCTCGGCGGAGACGGCGGAGGCCGTGGCCGGGCAACTGGAGCGGCTGGCGGTGCCGATCGTCTTCGATCCGGTGATGGTGGCGACGAGCGGCTCCGAGCTCGCGGACTCCGCCACCGTCGCCGCCTTCGGCCGGCTGATGCGGATCGCCTCGGTCGTCACTCCGAACCTCCCGGAGCTCGAGGCGCTCGGCGGCGAGGCGGCGGTGCTCGCTCATGGCTGCCATCTCCTCGCGAAGGGGGGGCATGGCGAAGGGGCCGAGATCGTCGACACGCTCGTCTCGCCCGGGGGCGGCCGCCAGGATCTGCGGGGAAGGCGGTTCGACACCTCCGACACCCACGGCACCGGCTGCACGCTGGCCAGCGCGCTCGCCTGCGGTCTCGGCGCGGGCCTGACGATCGGACAGGCGTTCGAGCAGGCCGTGCGCTTCGTCCGGATCGCCATCCTCGAGGCGCCCGGCTTCGGCCTCGGCCACGGCCCGATCGGCCATCAGGCCGTTACCGACTTCCGCTGGGACGAGCTCGATCCCGAAGAGGCGCTCCGCCGCCGCGACCATGGCAGCGGAATGAACCTCAACCAGGTCACCCTGCCGGCACAGGATTATGATGCCTCCGTCGCCTTTTACGGGCAGCTCGGGCTCCGGCAGATCGTCGACGCGCCGGGCCGCTATGCCCGGTTCGAATGCCCGGGAGGAGCGACGCTGTCGATCCATGTGGAGGAGGGCCGCCGGGCGGGAGAGCCGGTGGTCTACCTCGAAAGCGACCAGCTCGATTCGTGGGTCGAGACTCTGCGGGCGGCCGGAATCGTCTTCGAGACGGCGCCGGACGACCAAAGCTGGGGGTGGCGCGAAGCGCGTCTGCGCGATCCGGCCGGCAATCGCCTCTGCCTCTACCGCGCCGGCGGATATCGCCGCTTCCCGCCCTGGCGCATCGACTAATCCACAGGAATTTGGGACGGAGCCACTGGCGGCGGGGCCCGGCGGCTTCTACCCTCGCCGCTCATGGCCCGCCCCTGCTTCAAGCTCGAGAAAGTCTATCCCGACCCCGTCGCCGGAGTCGACGAGGCGGGCTGCGCGCCGCTCGCCGGACCGGTGGTGGCGGCGGCGGTGATCCTCGACCGCGAGAAATTCCCGCGCGGGATCGACGATTCGAAGGTGCTCCCCGCGGCTACGCGCGAGGCGATCTGTGCCAGGCTCTACAAGGTGGCGCGGGTCGGGGTCGGCCTCGCCACGGTCGAGGAGATCGACAGCATCAACATCTACTGGGCGCGGATGCTGGCCATGACCCGGGCCGTCGACGCGCTCGGCCTCGACCCGGCGATGATCCTGGTCGACGGCAATCGCTGCCCGAAATGGGAGCGGCCTTCCGTCTCGATCGTCGCCGGCGATGCCAAATGCCGCTCGATCGCCGCCGCCTCGATCGTCGCGAAGGTCACCCGCGACCGGATCATGACCGACTATGCCAGGGAGCATCCCGGCTACGGCTGGGAAACCAACAAGGGCTATCCGACTCCGGAGCATTACCGCGCTCTCGATTCGCTCGGCCCGACTCCGCTCCACCGCCGAAGCTTCGCCCCGGTTCGGCAGGTCATGATGAACCTGGCGCACGCGGTCGAAGCGCGGGCGGCTGATTGCGGAGAGCCCGGATTGCGGCCCTCGCCGGAATGACGGCAGTGGCGATGCGGGTCAGAACTCCCCGGCGACCCACAGCTTGTCCGTGTCCAAGGCCTCTCCGGCACAGGCCGCGGGGAGCGGCTGAAGAAGGCCCTCGCCCCTGAAGTCGGTCCAGGCGGTGCCGCCGCCCATCCGGACCTGATCCCCCGGGCGGAGCGGGGCGCCCTTCCCGCCGCCGACGGCCGGGACCCCGTCGGAGCCGACCGAAAGCCGGGCGCGCGAGGGCCACAGGATCAGATTGTCCCCGATCGTGAGGCAGCCGTTCTTCACTTCGAGCGTCCCGGAAAGGGCGGCATCCATCAGCCGGCCGGGGAACTTGAACTGGGGAAAATGAGTCACCGGGCCCGCGCTCTGGACGGTCCGGGCGATCGGCCCCTTGTCCTGGACGATGACGACGTGGGGATGCGGCTTCAGACGCCCGTCGGCGACGGCCCGGTTATATCTGTCCATCTCGGAAACGGAGAAGGTGACCCGGTTATTCTCCTCGTCGCCGGAGCTGAACGTGTAATGGATCTCGAGCTGCCGGAGCAGCCTGCCGAACGAATCCTGCAGCGCCCGCAATTGCGTCTGGGTCAGGCCGACCGATTTGGGCCAGTAGCGCGGGTCCCTGGTGTAGCGCGCGAGATGGGCGGCGGCGTCGCCGGTGAACAGAACGACCGCGTGGGGCTCGTTGTCGTTCTTGAACACCCATCCCGCGAAGGCGGGCTCGGCCTGGACGCGGCTGATCAGCGGGCGCGATTCGCGGTGGAAGTTGAGGATGCCGGGATGCGGGTAGCCGGGGTAGCGGGCGGAGCGGGCGAGCCGCTGCATGTGTCCGTTCCACTCCCGGCTGCCCGGAGCGGGCGGACCGGGCACCGGCCGGGCGGAAGCTTGTCCGTCCGAGAGTCGAGCGGCGGAGATTTCGATCCGCACCGGATGGCCGAGGAGCCGCTCGACGGCCGGTTCGGCGGCGCGGGCGCGTTCGACATCCTCGCCGACGGCATGGACGTCGAGCATCACCTCGCCGGTGCGCTCGTCGACGCCGGTGCCCATCAGGCCGGGAAGCCGGGCGCCGATGGCGGGCAGGTTGGCGGCGACCTTTTCGAGGCTTTCGGCCAGGGTCGCGGGGGCTCCGGGGAGGAACTGGATCCGCATCCGGTCGCGGCCGCCGCCGATCCAGCGGTCGGCGACGGGCGAGTCGCCCTTCAGCCGGACGACGAGCCGGTAATCGCCTTCGCTTTCCCTGTAGAGCCCGGCGAGGCGGCCGGCGAACTCGCGGCGAAGCTTCGAGACGTAGGGGGCCGACACCTCCTGCAGCCGCAGCCGCCGGGCCGCCTCGGCCTCGCTGATCCGGCTCGCGCGCGCGATTTCGGCGGCATCGGGATAACGCGCCGTCGCGGCCGGCTGGACCGGATCGATCCGGAGCGGATCTTCGGCGGCGGCGGCGGCCGCCCCGCCCAGGCAGGCGGCCAGCGCCAGCCAGACCGCGCGATTCGGGATGGGGGAGGCTGTCACCGGCCGAATCATGCACGGCGCCGCCTTGCCACAGGCTGACCGCGCGCCCGCCCCGGCAGGGCCTTCACTTTCGGCGGCGGCTTGAGTCCTTTCGGTCACACCACATCATGTTGAGTCCGCTCGCGACCTCCGGACTCCATTAGTAGCGCAGACTCGTTTCGTTCCCGGCACGTTAACCGCTTTGTCAACCACGGCTGCTAAAGCGTTGTTGTTGACCGCGGACACGGCCTGACTCAGGCTGGCCGTCTTTGCGAACCGGGGGCGGTGTCGAATGACTGCTTATGTGCGCGTGGGTCCGAGGGAAAAGCGCGCCGCGCCGGCGGCACCGGCGCCGGATCTTCCGCTGGGTCAGATCCTCGAGGAGGATTGCGTCGCGGCGATGGCTCGCCTGCCGGAAGCCAGCGTCGACATGGTCTTCGCCGACCCGCCCTACAACCTGCAGCTGGGCGGCGACCTGTTCCGGCCGGAGGGCGGGCTCGTCGATGCGGTCGACGACGCCTGGGACAAGTTCGCGACCTTCGCCGATTACGATGCCTTCACCCGCGCCTGGCTGAAGGAGGCTCGGCGGATCCTGAAGCCGAACGGCACGCTCTGGGTGATCGGCAGCTACCACAACATCTTCCGGGTCGGAGCGGCGCTCCAGGATGCCGGCTACTGGATCCTCAACGACATCATCTGGCGCAAGTCGAACCCGATGCCGAACTTCCGCGGCACCCGCTTCACCAATGCCCATGAAACCCTGATCTGGGCGTCGCGCAGCGAGGACAGCCGCTACACCTTCAACTACCGGGCGATGAAGGCGCTGAACGACGAGCTGCAGATGCGCTCGGACTGGCTCCTGCCGATCTGCTCGGGCGGCGAGAGGGTCAAGGACGGCGGCGCCAAGGCGCATCCCACCCAGAAGCCCGAATCGTTGCTCTACCGGGTGATGCTCGCCTGCACCCATCCCGGCGACGTGGTGCTGGACCCGTTCTTCGGCACCGGCACGACCGGCGCGGTCGCCAGGCGCCTGGGGCGGCAATGGATCGGCATCGAGCGCGAGAAGCGCTACGTGCGGGTCGCCCGGGAGCGCATCGAGTCGACGCTCGAGCTCGACGAGAGCGCGATGAAGACGATGACGTCGAAGCGGACTCAGCCGCGGGTGCCGTTCGGCACCCTGGTTGAAATCGGGCTGATCCAACCCGGGACAGTCTTGACCGACACGAAGCGGCGCTGGCAGGCGCGGGTCAGGGCCGACGGCTCGATCGAGATGGGCGCCGAGGCCGGCTCGATCCATCGAATCGGAGCGCTCGCGCAGGGCGCACCCGCCTGCAACGGTTGGGCTTTCTGGCATTTCGAGGAAGCGGGAGGCCTCGCCCCGCTCGACGCGTTGCGGCAGCGCTACCTGCTGACTCTCGACTGATCCAATTCGAGCAAAAAAAGGTTGCACTCCGCCACTCGACACGAGCGTGAAACAAAGGCACATTGAAGGAGACGACCGTCCCTTCACGCTCAACGCCCGCACGCCTTTGACCACGGGAGACGCGCGGGAGCCCCTTTGAGTGTTGATGGGTCCGGACCGATACCATGCCCCACATGGTGGTCTGGGCCTCGGAGACTCAGTTACCCTACTGACCTTCGATAAGTGGCGGTCGTCACCATTAGTCCCGCCGCTTCGGGATTCCTGTCTCACTTTTTTTGCGCCGTCATTCCGGCGAAGGCCGGAACCCATGAACGCGGTTCGGTGAGAATTCGCACGGACCCGTGTTCATGGATCCCGGTTCAGGTCCGGGATGACGGGCGGCACGAAGGCTGCGGCCCGACCTCCCCGAGGCGCACAGGCTTCAAACCGGCTGCAATAAGCTCTAGCGCCATTCCATGACCCTTCGCCATTATCTGCGGCCCACCGCCTTCGTCGACGCCCCCTTCGGCCATGACGGCAAGGTGGCGCGTCTCGCGGGCGGGATGCTCTGGTTCGCCGCCGTCGAGCGGATCACCATGGAGGATGATCGGCGGATCTCGTCGGAGCTGGTGGCGGTCGAGCGGGTCGAGGAGGTGCTGGCGGGGCTCGGCGGCGAGGCGGAGCGGGCGTGGCGGAACCTGATCTCGCCGCGCCAGCCGCTCCGGCTGCGCGAGCGGGTTGTGCGTCTCGACCAGCCGCAGGTGGCCGGAATCCTCAACGTCACCCCCGACAGCTTCTCGGACGGAGGCCGATTCGAGGATTCGGACTCGGCGGTCCGGGCCGGCTTCGCCATGGCGGAGGCCGGAGCGGCGATCGTCGACGTCGGCGGCGAATCCACCCGGCCCGGCGCCAGGCCGGTCTGGGAGGGAGACGAGATCGAGCGCGTGCTTCCGGCCGTCACCCGGCTCGCGGCGGGCGGGACGGCGGTGTCGATCGATACCCGCAAGGCGGCGGTGATGGCGGCCGCGCTCGGGGCCGGCGCCGCGATGGTCAACGACGTCTCGGCGCTGACCTATGACGACCAGGCGGCGGAGCTGGTCGCGGGCGCCGCCTGTCCGGTCGTCCTGATGCACCATCGCGGCCCGCCGGAGACGATGCAGCAGGCCCCGTCCTACGACAGGCCGGTCCTGTTCGCCGTCTACGACTGGCTGGCGGCGCGGATCGAGGCGGCCGAGGCCGCCGGGATAGAGCGGGCGCGGATCGTCGTCGATCCCGGCATCGGCTTCGGCAAGAATGTGCAGCACAATCTCGACCTCCTGAACGGCCTCGCCTTGCTCCACGGCCTCGGCTGTCCGGTCATGTTGGGGGCGAGCCGCAAGCGCATGATCGGAGCTCTGTCGGCCGAAGCGCCGGCCGACGAACGCCTCGCCGGCTCGCTCGCGCTCGCGCTCAAGGCGGCGGATCAGGGCGCCCAGTTGCTTCGGGTCCACGACGTGCCGGAGACGGTGCAGGCGCTCAGGATCTGGCGCGGCCTGAGAGACGCGGCGCTGACTCCGGCCTAGCATCGAAGCGCCCCCGCCTCCCCTCCACCTCCCCTCCCTTGCGGGGAGGGGAGGATTCAGCGGGACTCCACCTCGACGGCCAGCGGGCCCTTCTTCCCGGCGGCGACGCGGGCGCGGAGGGGCTGGTCGGGGCTGAGATCGGCGAGGCCGCCGCGGCGGACGGTTTCCATATGGACGAAGATGTCCTGATCGTCCTCCTGCTCGCGGACCAGGAAGCCATAGCCCTTGAGCCGGTTGAACCATTTTACCCGCACCGGCTCGAAATCGCCGGCGGCGTCGAGCAGTGCGGAAGGATCGATGCGTTCGCCCGAGCTCGATCCGGTGGCGCGCTGCGGCTCGGGCATCACCGCCTGGCTGAGGTCGATCGACAATACCCGCCGGGCCTGAAGGCCCCGCTCCTGCTCGGCGACCAGGCATTCCACGACCGCGCCTTCGGGGAGGCTTCGGCGGTCATGCTCCTTGAGGACGCTGAAATGGACGAGGATATCGCCCTTGGCCTGATCGCTGACCAGGAAGCCGAAGCCGCGGGTGGCGTCGAACCACTTCATCGTTCCGGTCAGCTTGATGAGCGCCTCGTCCTCCGGGCGAGGGGGGTCGTCCGCGCCTTCGGGGTCCGGCGCGCCGCTTCCTGCAGTCATTCCACGGCGCGACGTCATTAACGGCCGATCCACATCCAAACCGGGGTGACTATCACGCCTCACGCGGATTTGTGAACCGTTTACGATTGCTTTTATGGGACATCCGGTTCGGGCAGGTCCAGGGGGCCGGAGCCGAGCACCTGCCGGACCACCTCGTGGCGATGCCCGGCGCGCATCATGGCCGCGGCCGCCTTGTCCCGGGCGGCCCGGTCCGGGACGGTCGAGGCATAGGGGCCGAGCCGCCGCCGCCGGGCGAAACGATGCGCCGCGGCCAGCGCCTCCTCCCCCGAAATCTCCCGGGCCTCGGCGCTGTCCTCCTCGGCGAGTCCGGCTCCCCGCAGCGCCTCCTTCACCCGCCGCTCCCCGTAGCCGCGCCGGAGCAGGGAGGCGCTTCGGGCCGAGGCGAAGCCGCGATCGTCGACATAGCCGAGCTCGGCGAAGCGCTCCACCAGCCGCTCGACCGGGGGCTCTCCCGGGCCGCTCCAGCCCCGCTCCCCGAGCTTGCGGCGCAAATAGCCGGCGAGCTTCGAGCGGGTCGTGGCATAGCGGCCGGCATAAAAAAGGCCGAGCCGCTCGAGCCCCTCTGCATCGAGGGGCGGGCGGGGTCTTTTGTCGGGTCGGGATCTCACGCGCCATGATTGTGCCACAGTCGGTCCCGATTATAAACGCGTACCTCTCCCGTCCCGGGAGGCGGTCGCGCAACCTGGCTACCACCGGAGAGGATCCGCTACACCCGTGCCCGAGACTTTGGTCCCGACGCCGACCGCGGACAATTTGCCGCGCCGCTTTGCCGACTTCGAAACGCTCGGGGAGGCGCTCGATTATGCGGCGCTGGGCCGGCGCGGCCTCAACTTCCACGATCCGCGCGGGGTCCTGGTCAGGGCCTATCCCTACCGGGAGCTGCGCGACGACGCGCTCGCCGCGGCCTTCCGGCTGATCGCGGCCGGAGTGAAGCCGGGCGACCGGATCGCGATCGTCGCCGAGACCAGCCCGGAATTCGCGGCCTTGTTCTTCGGCGCCGTCTATGCCGGCGCCTGGCCGGTGCCTCTGCCTCTGCCCACCTCCTTCGGCGGCCGCGATTCCTATATCGACCAGCTCACGGTCCAGCTGAAGAGCGCGGATCCCACCCATCTCTTCTATCCGGACGAGCTTGCGGCGATGGGCGGAGCGGCGGCAGAGGCCGCGCGGGTCGAGGGACGGTCGTGGGAGAGCTTCTCGAGGCTCGACGCCCCGGGGGTCGAGCTTCCCGGGGCCGCCCCCGACGACGTCGCCTATCTCCAATATTCGAGCGGCTCGACCCGCTTCCCGCACGGCGTCGCCGTCACCCATCGCGGCCTCCTCAACAACCTCGCCGCGCACAGCCACGGAATGGAGGTGATCGAGACCGACCGCTGCATCTCGTGGCTGCCATTGTATCACGACATGGGGCTGGTCGGCTGCCTGCTCTCGCCGATGGCGAACCAGATCTCGACCGACTATCTCAAGACCGAGGATTTCGCCCGCCGTCCGCTCGCCTGGCTCGACCTCATCACCCGCAACACTGGCACGACCGGAAGCTACGCGCCGACCTTCGGCTACGACATCTGCGCCCGCCGGGTCTCGAGCCAGACCAACGTCGCCGAGCGCTTCGACCTGTCGCGCTGGCGGATCGCCGGCAACGGCGCCGACATGATCCGGCCGGACGTCATGCAGGCCTTCGTCGACGCCTTCGCCCCGGCCGGCTTCAGCGCCAAGAGCTTCCTGCCCAGCTACGGCCTCGCCGAGGCGACGCTGGCGGTGACGATCATGCCGCCGGGCGAGGGCATCGTCGTCGAGCTGGTCGAGGAGACGACGCTTTCCGGCGACGGCAAGATGCACCGCGACCGGCCGCAGCGCTACCGCTCGATCGTCAATTGCGGAAAGCCGGTCAGGGACATGGAGGTCGCGATCCGCGACGAGGACGGCCAGACCCTCGGCAATCGCGAGATCGGCAAGGTCTATTGCCGCGGCCCCTCGGTCATGGTCGGCTATTTCCGCGACGAGGAGGCGACCGCCGCCTGCCTCGACGTCGAGGGTTGGCTCGACACCGGCGACATGGGCTACATGTCCGACGGCTATCTCTACATCGTCGGCCGCGCCAAGGACATGATCATCATCAACGGCAAGAATCACTGGCCGCAGGACATCGAATGGGCGGTGGAGCAGCTGCCCGGCTTCAAGGCCGGCGACATCGCCGCCTTCTCGATCACCACGCCGGGCGGCGAGGAGACGCCCGCCGTGCTCGTCCAGTGCCGCACTTCCGACGCGGGGGAGCGCGCCCGCCTGCGCGACATCATCCGCGAGCGGGTGAGGGCGATCACCGGAATGAACTGCGTCATCGAGCTGGTCCCGCCGCGGACATTGCCTCGCACCAGCTCGGGCAAGCTGAGCCGCGCCAAGGCCCGCAGCCTCTATCTGACCGGCGAGATCCAGCCTTACGACATCGCCGCCTGAGGCGGGCCCGCCCCTTGCGCCGCCTCCGCCGCCCGGTTAGAGACCGTGCGCTTCCGGCGACTAGGAGTGTAGCTCAGTCCGGTTAGAGCATCGGTCTCCAAAACCGAGGGTCGTGGGTTCGAATCCCTCCACTCCTGCCACGCCGAAGCGAGCCGCGCGGCGCAAGCAGCCGCCGGTGCCCGAAGCGCGCGCGAAGCCGCCGGCCGGCCTGCGCGCCCCGGACCCGATCCGGGGAGCGACAGGACCGGCGTCACGGCATTTACTCCCGTGACGGCCTTGCCATAAGCGGCGCCGAACGCTATCTCCCAAACCTCGCATGCATCGGCAAAGCTCGGCTGACCGGCCCCCCGGTCGAGAGCGGCTGCCCGAAAGGCGCGAACTCGAAAGGACGAAGGACAGGTGGCAAGAGTCAATCCCGGCGAATTCCTCCGCCAGGTCAGGGCCGAGACCGGCAAGGTCTCCTGGCCGACCCGCAAGGAGACCGTGACGACCGGAATCATGGTCCTGATCATGACCACCCTGCTCGGAATCTTCTTCTTCGGGGTCGACAGCGCCTTCGCCGCCATCGTCAGCAACCTGCTCAAGCTGATCAGCTAGCGCCCGCGCCCGGAAGGTAAGAAACGCTCATGTCCCGCTGGTACATCATCCACGCTTATTCCGGCTTCGAGAACAAGGTCCGCGACGCCATCCAGTCCGAGGCCAACCGGCTCGGCCTCGCCCAGCTGGTCGAGGCGGTCGAGGTGCCGACCGAGAAGGTCACCGAGGTCCGCCGCGGCAAGAAGGTGACGAGCGACCGCAAGTTCTTCCCCGGCTACGTGCTCGCCAAGCTCGCGATGAACGACGACGTCTACCACCTCGTCAAGAACACCCCGAAGGTCACCGGCTTCCTCGGCTCGTCGGGCAAGCCGCAGCCGATCACCGACGCCGAGGCCGCCCGGATCCTCAATACCAAGGACGAGGCCGCCGCCGCCGCGCCCAAGACCAGGATCAACGTCGACTATGAGATAGGCGACCAGGTCAAGGTCCTCGACGGACCGTTCGCCAGCTTCAACGGCCTCGTCGAGGAGCTCGACTTCGACCGCGGCCGGGTCAAGGTCGGAGTCTCCATCTTCGGCCGCGCGACGCCGGTGGAGCTCGAGTTCGAGCAGGTCGAGCGGGTGAAGTAGATCGTCTGAAAGTCTTACTTTCAGCCGGGCGATCCGAAGGGCCGGGGCGGAAGCTCCGGCCTTTCTCGTTCGGGGCACCCGGCCCGGCGGGTCAGTCCTTCGGGAGCATCCGCTCGAGCAAGGCGGTGTCGACGAACTGGACGAGGTCGGCGATCCGGCCTTCCTCGTCGAAGGTCCACAGGTCCAGTATCTCG
>Ga0196965_1000378_pt1 | contig 28836 bp, 14 predicted proteins | sample S1_20metaG_FD_148668 | JGI IMG/M metagenome (GOLD analysis project Ga0196965, IMG submission 148668) | Soil microbial communities from Anza Borrego desert, Southern California, United States - S1_20 | ecosystem: Environmental > Terrestrial > Soil > Desert | place: USA: California | collected...
AGATTTGATCGTTGACGCCTACCATAAAAGTAGCCGTGATTTTCTCATGCAACTTCCTTTACCAAATATTTATGGCGGTGGGTCAGGTCAGGGTGCTATCGGTTCTCCATACGTAAACCTTGGTAAGATGGATAATAGAGGAATCGATGTATCTCTTAATACAGTCAATATAGACCGCGGTAAATTTAAATGGAAGACGGGATTGACATATTCAGTATATCGAAACGAAATTGTTGAGTTGGCTACCGACAACTCAGCGGTTACGGCTAACTCGTATTTTTACGGTGTATTTGATATTTTTACAAGGTCAGTTATTGATCGGCCAATTGGACAGTTCTACGGGTTTGTAACGGATGGAATATTTGAAACAGAAGAGCAAATTCTGGCGGCACCTGTTCAAGTATTGCAAGATGGTTCTGTAAGCACCGAAAATCCGCAAGGCCTTAATTATGTTCATAATCGTGATGGTGTTTGGTTAGGGGATATCAAGTACAAAGACATCAACAACGATGGTGTAATTAATACGGATGACCAGACCTTTATTGGAAATCCAAATCCTAAATTTTCTTTCGGTCTTAATAATTCATTTACCTACGGTAATTTCGATCTCACCGTTTACATCACGGGTGTTTACGGATTTGACATCTTTAACGCTTCCAGAATTAGGACAGAAGGTATGTTAAATCAAAGCAACAACCAATTGGCGACAATTGCGAATCGCGCACAAATTGAAATGATAGATCCTACGGGCTCCTTGGACGATATTAATAATGTCAGATTAATCAATCCTGGTACGGACATTCCACGATTCACTTCAACAAACGTGAATGGTAATGCCAGAATTATGCAAGATCGCTGGATTGAAGACGGCTCTTTTGTTAGGATCCAGAACGTTTCGTTGGGATACATGCTTCCATCGTCTCTAATTTCAAAAGTGAATTTGAATAGGGTACGCGTGTATTTCAATGCACAGAATTTACATGTATTCACAAACTATTCAGGGCTTGATCCTGAGGTAGGTGCATCTAACCAGAATATTCTTACGGCAGGAATCGATACAGGCCGGTATCCAACACCGCGTGTATTTACATTGGGATTGAATGTTGATTTCTAGCATTGAGAAATAAAACACCAGAACAAATGAAAAAGATAAAATATATTATAATGATAGCCATGGTCCTTATTCTCGGATCTTGTGGCGAAGAGTTTTTGGATATTAAACCTAAAGACCAACTTACGGTAGAAGGATTTTATAGAAACGCGGAGGAAATTCGGATGGTAACCGGTGCGATTTATGGTCAATCCTGGTTTGATGCGAATGATAAATTTTTATGGGCTGCCGGAGATGGTCTTCCTGGTGATCTTTACCAGGACTATGAGGATGAAGGGCAATTGTTTTTTCATACTTTCACGGATCAAAACACAGTTATTCTTCAGGGATGGAGGGGATTGTATCGTGTTGTTGCAGCGGCGAATACAGTAATCAATGGTATGCCTGCTGTTGCCAGCGATAATGGTGCCCCTGAATCAGCAATAAATGGCGGATTGGGTGAGGCCAGGTTTCTCAGAGCGACAGCGTATTTCTTTTTAACAGAATTCTGGGGAGATGTGCCCGTTATTTCAGACGCAGCGGCGGATGTTGCGAATAACGAAATAACACCACTGAAGAATACAAGAGAAACGATCTACGATTTTATTATCGGAGATCTTGAGTTTGCTGCTGAAAATCTGCCTTTGTCAGATCAACCCGGACGTGTGACATCATGGTCGGCAAAAGGTATGCTTGCCAAAGTCTATTTAACAAAAGGGCAGTCTACTCAGGATGCTAATGATTTTACAATGGCCAAGCAGTATGCTCAGGATGTGATTGAGAATAGTGGACTTTCTTTGTTACCAGACTATGCTGACCTCTTTACCATACAAGGTAATAATAACCCTGAATCGCTTTTTGCGCTTCAATGGACAAGTGGATCATACGGTGTCGGTAATTCACGCCAGGCGGTATTTGCCAGAGGTTCAAACTTAACCGGAATTTCTGAAGGATGGGGCGGATATAAGAGCGCGACACTTTCATTTATGGACAATGTTGCAAGCAACGCCGGAAGCACAGGTGCAGTTCCAAATATCGATAAACGAAGAAGTGCTATTTATATGCAGCTTGGTGATCATTATTCAGACATGCACGCAGAGTTTGGTGGATATACCTATAATATCTACTATGAATATCCCGAGGACTATGCTGATCCACTCCTTGCTGGTACAAATGAGGGAGCTGCTCCTCTTTTAAATAACATTAAGAAATATGTATTGGGAACAGCGAATGATGTAGGTACATCAATTTCCAACCAGGCTGTGCCTTTGAATCAATATATTTTGAGATTGGCGGATGTTTATCTTGTCTATGCAGAAGCAGCAATCGGTCCGGGATCTTCCGTTACCGATGCAACGAATGATCCTGCAGCACTTGAATATTACCACATGGTAAGAGATCGTGGTGTTGTACAGGCTAATGGAGAACTCACAGCTAGAAAAACTTCCATCACTTTTGAAGATGTATTCAATGAACGCCGTGTGGAATTTGGTATGGAAGGGATTAACTGGTTCGATGTGAAGAGACGATTTTACCGCAATCCAAATGAGGCAATTCAATATTTGAATACGCAAAGAACTGCAGATAGATATCGGATTATCGATAACGGTTCGGACAATGAAACCAGGAATACATGGGCGGCATATGAACTTGATCCAACTGTATCACCTCTTATTGCCACAGAAGAGAAGATGTTTCTTCCCATTCCCGCAAGTGAGGTTACGGTAAACCCTAATCTTGCTGCGGATATAGAATCAGAACCTTATACAACAGAATAGATAAAAGCTTATTTAAAATGAAAAATATATTTAGATACGTTTACCTCTTAATGGTTCCTGTAATCATGGGAGGAGCATTATTGTCGTCTTGTGATGATGATGATGATAAAGGCGGTACGCCGCAGATAAGGTATATCAGAAATACTAATCCAAACAGTGCGGATTCGTTGTATGTGGGTGCATTTCTTGATAATCTGATTGCAATTATTGGCGATAACCTTGGTGATGTACGTGAAGCGTGGTTTAATGATCGAAAAGCCGAGCTGATACCAACATATATTACTAACACAAGTATATTGGTGGGTGTTCCGGAAGAAGCACCTTTGAATATAAACAATACCCTAAAGCTTATTTTTGCCAATGGCTTTGTTCTGGAGCACCCGTTTGAAGTAATGATCCCAGCTCCATTGATTGCATCCATGAAATGCGAGTTCGTACCTGATGGTGAAGAAGCTGTAATTAATGGCCAATATTTCTTTGATGTTACTCCGATCAAGGTATGGTTTACAGGTACAGAGGGTGGGAAAATAGAAGTACCAGAAGGAGACATAACTGTAGAGTCGGGTACACTTGTTAAAGTGATTGTTCCGGAAGGAGCCGGTTCCGGTCCTATTACGATGTCAACAAACTTTGGAACTACTGAATCGACACTGCACTTCCGCGATCAAAGAAATATTATTTTGAATTACGATGAACCAGGAAAAACTCCGGCTGGTAGTTGGAGAACTGGTAATTTTGTTTCTGACGAACACAGTTTGGATGGTTTCTACAATAAGTTTATAGGTACCTATACCACGGGTGACAGAAATGAAGGTGGATCACCTGTTAGCACCTATGAATCTCAATTCTGGGCAGAAACAAGTGGACGTACCGAAGGTAATTTACTGCCTGGAGAACCCATTGATTATGTGATGAAGTTTGAGGCGAAAGTCGTTGAATGGTATGGATCTTATTTGAATATCGCATTCGCGCCGTGGAATCACACTGGTAACTCGGAACTATGGAGTAACGATTTAAACGCAAGAGCTATCTGGGGACCTTGGTCTCAAGCCAATAGTCTGTATGACACCGATGGTGAATGGGTTACCGTAGTTATTCCAATGACGGAATTTAAATGGGCTATGGGTATGGAAGGCGGAAATGTAGTTTATACGCCTGCAGCATTTGATAAAAATGTAACAGGTAGTCTTTCATTCTGGGTATTATCTGCTCCACAGGCGGATGCATCACCTTTTGAATTCTACATAGATAACGTCCGCATAGTTGAAAAATAGACTGTTAAGAAAATTATTATGAATAAATTTTTAAAATATATGAAGCCGTATAGACTGATGATGATTTTAACTGTCATTAGTGCGGGCCTGTTACTTTCTTCGTGTAAAGATGATGATGGGGATAACTCAAAAATTGAACTACATAGTTTCGGTCCGTCTGGTGTAAAGCATGGTGAGAATATTATTTTCATTGGCCGGAACATGGATAAAGTGACTTCTGTTATTCTGCCTGGGGATGTTGAGGTACCGAGCAGTTCTTTTATATCAGCAACAAAAAACCAATTTGAAATCACCGTTCCGGCGGAAGCTGAAGAAGGAAAAGTGATACTCAAAACACCTCAGGGTGACATTCAATCCCTTAGTACATTGAGTTTTGAGGTAGCTGTGGTGATAACGTCCATTACGGCTGAAGCAAAACCAGGAACAAACATTACCATTACCGGTACAAACGTTAATTGGATAAGAGAGATCGTATTCAATAACGGTGTAATGGCTGATGGAAATGATTTCGTGAGCTCATCAGTAAATGAGTTGGTTGTTACGGTTCCAATGGAGGCCCAGACCGGAGCCCTTATTTTTACGACTGGAGGAACAGAACCTGAAACATTCGTATCGGAAGAGGAATTGATTGTAACTGTACCTACAGTTGCTTCACTCAGTCCTGCGTCCATCAAGCATACAGATGAGTTAACGATTGCCGGTACTGATCTTGATTTAATCACAGCGATAGATTTTACAGGCGGCTTTACGGTATCGGATTTTGTTAATCAAACTGAAACGGAAATTGTAGTTGCAGTTCCATCTGGCGCTTTAAAAGGCACATTGACGCTGAAACAAGCTTCACCAATTGAGGTTACTACTGCTGATCAGATTACGATTATTTTACCGAAGGGAACAAACGTAAATCCATCTCCCGCAACGCCTGGTGAGAACATTACAATCACCGGAACTAACTTGGATCTTGTGGCGTCGTTAACGTTACCTTTTGTTGAAGCGCCGGTCCCTGCTTCAAGTTTCGTCAGTCAATCACCAACTCAAATTGTATTGACAGTACCTACAACAGTAACAAAAAATGGCGGTATCATTTACACGACAATTCACGGTTATTCGAATATACTTGGCGTCAACCTTGTAATTCCCGGAGGAGGGCCTGAACCTTTGGATTATTACATCTATGACGATGAATTGAAAAATGGCTGGAGCAATTGGGGTGGCTGGGAATGGAGTGAGAAAGATCTGGCTAGTACAGAAGAACTATTAGTTGGAGACAAGGCATTTAAGGTAACCTTCAGTGGCCAATACGGAGCAATCCAAATAGGATCACCTGGAGCCGATGTATTCGATGGCTATACAACTTTATCTTTTCAGGTTTTTGTTCCTGCAGTACAAAACCTTATTGTTCAAATAGGGAATAATGCTGATTATTATTTAACTAATCTTCCACAGGGATGGAGCCAGGTTCAAATTCCCTTGGCCGATCTAGCGGGTAGCAATGATGTAGGTGAGCTGCGGATTAAGAATAACAACGCTAATCTTCCTGTTACAATTTATTTTGATGAAATAGGTTTGAAGAATTGATTCAAACATAGTTCGTAACTGAAGAATTTTTTTTAAGAAAAGGCTGTCAAAGAAGACAGCCTTTTTTACTTACATTCTGTTTGCATGGTGAATTATTGAAGCGTCTCGCTTGGGCGCCATAAGAAAATGAGCGTCACGCTATGTAAGCCTTAAAGATAAACCAGCTCCACCAACCCTTAGCCATTCCAGAATAATCACGCGCACTGCTGTAAACCCACGCCTCGGGCACATCAACAAAACCTATGGCAACCGGATTAAGATGAATGTACTCCAGTCGCTGATCAATCATTTCGTTGGTACTTAATTCAATCGGATGATTTTTCTGTGCCAGAACTGAAAATCCTTATTGTTAGGGTTGTATTTAGCTGCGTTGTACATACGCTTCAACATCCAGTCTTTCTGCTTTCATGTACTTGGTTGGAATTCTTCATCGCTTTTCGAATATGTCGTGAAGTAAAACTTTTCAGGTCACGGATAATGGCGTTCAATTCATTCGTGCCGGTAGTTCCGATGATCAAATGCACATGACTTGTCATAATGCAATACGCATAGACTTCAAGACCTTTATTATTCTGGCAATATTTTATGCTATCGAGTCCTTACTTTTTGTTTTGTGAAAGCGGACCCTTCAATCTGCTGCCGCCCAAGCGAGATGCTTGCAAGAGTTGTGCATCAAGTCGTGCGGAAGTTCTTACGCCGCAGGTTGTATTTATCAGATAACGGTAATGAAAGATAGACGAAAGTATATCAGGTTTTCGAAATCAACCTCAGGCTCAAACAATTCTAAACGCGCTCATTTTTAAGAAAACAATCTTGAACGTTGTACTTTTCTTGGAATTAAACACGTTATCAAATTAATCCCTAAAAGGAAACATTTAATGACCCATAGTTGCATGCGTATACCTATTTGAAGATAAAATATATACCCGGATCTCAATAGAAAGTAAGTATCTTGCAATGGTTGGAAATTTGTGATCTCCGACATGGGCCGTTTATGGTGTTATTTTACGCACTTGAATTCACTTATAATTCAGGTATGAAAAGGCAGGTGGCTGGTTTCAATTTAGTCGTGCAGATCAATACTAAAAATTTCAGCTTGTAATGACTTTTCAAAATAAAGGGAGCGTGAGAATGGAATCAAAGCGCCAATAATCAGATTATAAATCAAAAATGAAAAAAGTAATAAAGCATGTTTTTGTGTGCCTCTGTGCATGGAGTATTTCGTCAACAGGCTGGACGCAGGAAAAATTAACCGATGATATTCGCCTGAATCAAATCGGCTTTTATCCTAACGCACCAAAAATAGCCGCCGTATATACTACTCAAGGTGACGACTTTTTCATCACAAAGGAAGCTGATAACAAAAAGTTATTTACCGGTAAGTTGAGTGGTACAGCGAAATCTCCCTTTTCCAAAAAGCAAACCCGTATCGCCGATTTTTCTGCTTTTAAAGAGCCAGGTGAATATGTGCTTGTTGTTCCCGGTGTAGGACGAAGTTATCCGTTCAATATAAGGAACAATGTACATCAAGAAGTAGCAAAGGCTGCTGCGAAAGCTTTCTACTTTCATCGCTTGTCGACCGACTTACCTGACGAATATGCCGGTGTATGGAAAAGACAGTTGGGTCATCCTGATGATAAAGTTTTAATTCACGCTTCAGCAGCTTCCCCGAACAGACCAGAAGGAACTGTCATATCTTCGCCCCGTGGATGGTACGATGCCGGTGATTACAATAAATACATTGTGAATTCCGGAATTACCGTGGGAACGTTGCTTTCTTCGTATGAAGATTTCCCTGCGTATTGGCAAGCTACATACCTCAATATTCCTGAAAGCAACAATGGAGTACCAGATCTGCTTGATGAAATCTTGTGGAACCTGCGTTGGATGTTAACCATGCAGGATCCGCATGATGGTGGAGTCTATCATAAACTTACAAATCCAAAGTTCGATGGTATGGTAATGCCGCATGAAGCGACAAATATCCGATACGTTGTACAAAAGAGCACCGCAGCTACATTGGATTTCGCAGCTGTATTAGCGCAGGCGTCCAGAGTCTACAAATCATTTGAACGTCAATTTCCGGGATTATCGGATTCCTGTATTCATGCAGCGCGTCATGCGTGGGAGTGGGCTCAGAAAAATCCTGCAGTAGAATACAGGCAAGTTGAAATGAATAAAAATTTCGATCCTGATGTTGTAACCGGGGCGTATGGTGATCGTGATGTTTCGGATGAATTTATTTGGGCAGCTTCGGAACTGATGATCACGACAAACGATTCTGCGTATAGTCAAAAGATTAATGTAATTCCGGATGGAAAGGCCCCATTACCATCCTGGTCACAGGTGCGTTTCCTTGCGTATTATTCGCTCGCGCGATTTGAAAATAAATTGAAACCGGGATTGAATGTTGATATTGAGTCAATCAAAAAAAATCTTCTGGCATTGGCTGATTCATTAATTGCTGATACAGATCAGCATTACCTCCGTACGGTAATGGGTAAAACGGTAAAAGATTATATATGGGGAAGTAGCTCAGTTGCGGCGAACCAATCCATTGCGTTGATTCAGGCCCACAAGATCACGAAAGATCAAAAATACTTGCGTCATGCTTTGACGAATGTTGATTATTTACTGGGAAGAAATGGAACAGGTTATTCTTTTGTGACCGGATTCGGTGATAAGCAGGTCATGCATCCGCATCATCGGCCTTCTGAAGCAGATGGTATCTCAGCACCTGTTCCGGGATGGTTGTCAGGAGGACCAAATCCATCGATGCAGGATAGATGTGATTACCCTTCCGCTATTCCGGATGAAGCGTTTACCGATCATGTATGTTCGTATGCATCTAACGAAGTTGCCATAAACTGGAATGCGCCGTTGGTCTATGTGTTGTGTGCTATGGAGTCGTTGCAGGAGGCGTTTGGTGCTGAATGATTTTTTGAATTACATCTAAGTACTCAATGGTCGTTTATTTATGCATCTATCGATCGTCTTCTTTTCGGAGGGCGCAAGGAGGCCAGAATTGAGTAAACGAAAATTAATTATAGTCAAGACTATGCTGAAGTGTATTTTATCACATTAAACTGTTTCAATTAACCAACCTAACCTTTTAACTATGAGTATCTCTTTGAACAAAGTATTGCTTGGGGCAAGTGTACTTATGTTTTATGCCTGTTCATCATCAGAACAACTTGGTTCAATGTCCGCTGAAGAAAATAAGATTGATTCACTAATTAGTTTGATGACCATCGAAGAAAAAGTAGACATGATTCATTCAGAATCTTCCTTTGCTTCTGGTGGTGTGAAACGTTTGGGAATTCCATCATGGGTCATGTCAGACGGGCCACATGGCGTACGTAAGGAACATGGTATAGACTACGTGCCGGATGAAGGGGTAGACGATTCTGTTACTTATTTGCCTGTAGGCGTAACGTTGGCCTCAACGTGGAATCCTGAACTGGGGTATGCTTACGGATCAGTACTTGGTGCTGAAGCTAATTTCCGTGGCAAGGATGTTATTCTCGGACCCGGTATCAATATTATTCGCACGCCATTGAATGGCCGCAACTTCGAGTACCTTAGTGAAGATCCTTACCTGATCTCCAGTATGGTAGTAGGCTATATCAAAGGAGTGCAGGACCAGGGGATATCGGCATCGGTGAAACATTATGCAGCAAATAACCAGGAGGTCGAGCGCAATACCATAAATGTAGAGATGAGTGAACGTGCGCTGCGTGAAATCTATCTTCCCGGTTTTAAAGCAGCGGTTCAACAAGGGGATGTGAATACGGTAATGGGTTCATACAATAAATTCCGCGGACAGTATGCGACACACAATGAATACCTGGTCAATACTATATTGAAAGGAGAATGGGGCTTCAAAGGTGTATTGATGAGTGATTGGGGTGCAGTCCTGAATACCATGGAAGCGATAAACAATGGAACAGATCTTGAGATGGGCACAGATCTTTCGCTGGGTGCAACACCGGATTATGGAAAATACTTTCTGGGCGATACCGTTGTCACGTTAGTAAAAGCCGGAACGGTAAGTGAAAAAATCATCGATGAAAAGGTGAGACGAATCCTGCGCATCATGTATAAGACGAATATGTTTGGCAAACGTAAGGAAGGGTCTTTAAATACTTCAGAACATCAGACCACGGCTTTACGTGTTGCAGAACAGGGTATTGTTTTGCTGAAAAATGATAATGTTCTTCCATTGAATGAAGACAAAATAAAGACGATTGCAATTATCGGTGCCAACGCAGATCACAAACATGCTGGTGCAGGCGGAAGCTCGCAGGTGAATGCGAAGTACGAGATCACAGCTTTGGCTGGAATAAAAAATCTGGTCGAGAAGAAGGTCAAAATCGAATTTGCGCCTGGATATGAAATTTCGAAGGAAGGAAAGCTAAATCAGAAGCTAATTGATGATGCAGTGCGCGTCGCTTCAAAAGCGGATGTGGTTGTCTATGTTGGCGGTTGGATACATGGATTTTCCGATGCGTGGAATGACAATGCTTTCGACTCTGAAAGTGTTGATAAACCATCGATGTCATTACCTTTTGCTCAGAACGAGCTCATTGATGCTGTGCAAAAAGCGAATCCTAATGTTGTGATTGTTCTTTATGGTGGAGCTGCTACCGATATGTCGGCATGGCATGACAAAGTAAAAGGCATCATTCAGGCATGGTATCCTGGTATGGAAGGGGGCAACGCGCTTGCTAGAATTCTCTTTGGTAAAGTTAATCCGTCCGGAAAGTTACCAATGACCTTTCCTAAAAGACTCGAAGATAGTCCGGCGCATGTCTTGGGTGAATATCCTGGTAAGGATGGTGTGGTGCGATACAACGAAGGTTTACTTGTAGGGTATCGTTATTTCGATACAAAGAAGGTAGAACCGCTTTTTCCTTTTGGTCATGGATTGTCATATACGAGTTTTACTTTTGATGGTATGACTGTTCAAAAAGGAGAGAAGAATGCTACTGTAAAGCTGCAGGTAAAAAATACTGGTGACGTTGCTGGTGCTGAAGTCGTACAACTCTATGTAAAAGATGATGAGTCGTCTTTGGAACGTCCTGAGAAAGAACTAAAGGCTTTTGCTAAAGTGTTTTTAAATCCGGGTGAATCCAAAATAGTAACGTTGGTATTGAACGAAGATGCTTTCATGTATTATAATGATACTAAAAAGGAATGGGTGTTAGAGCCAGGAAGATTCACTTTATTGATTGGAAGTTCTGCTACTGATATTAAACTTACAGGTGAAGTTACGTTTTAACCGGCTATTAACTGGGAGTAAAATCATTTTAGAAAATTTTTAAATCATAAGCCATAGCGCCGGATGGAAATTCGGCGCTATACTTTTTTCACATGTCTGCGACCCCTAACGGGCTGAGAGATTTATTTTCGATTCTGCCATTAAAAACTTTGTGTCATCGTCCCTTCGTGGCATTATAAATTTCGGTGTGTAGGTGTCATCGTTGGTTTTATTCCATCCCTACAGCATTGAGATTAATGTTTTTTGGGGCTGAGTTTCAATGGGTATTTGTATTGTCTATTCTTTCAATTCAAATAATTTACCAATTTGCGTTTATGGAAACAGCAAAAGATCTCAGGTTGGCAGTATTAATTGATGCTGACAATGTTCCTTATAGTAACATCAAAGGCATGCTCAAGGAAATTGCCAAATACGGAACACCAACATTTAAAAGGATCTATGCTGATTGGACTAAGCCAACTGTCGCCGGCTGGAAAAACGTTTTACTGGAGCATGCCATCACCCCGATACAGCAGTACAGTTATACCTCCGGGAAGAATTCCACAGATTCTGCTATGATCATTGATGCCATGGATATTTTATATACCGGAAGAGTTGATGGTTTTTGTATTGTTTCAAGCGACAGTGATTTTACCCGCATTGCAACACGTTTACGCGAAGCCGGAATGAAAGTGTTTGGTCTTGGTCAAAGAAAAACGCCTTCAGCATTTATATCTGCCTGTGATAAATTTATTTACATTGAAATTCTTTCGACGGAAGATAGTATCCCGAAAGCAAAGCCAGTAAAAAAATCACGCGCACCAAAAAAGGCTACACCAACAGAATTGGCCGAGCCTGAAGAAACTGAATCTACAGGAACAGCTCCAGTGGTAGATAAAGTGAATAAACTACTCATTAGTCTTATTTACGACAGCATAAATGATCTTGCTGACGAAAGTGGCTGGGCGTTTTTGGGAGACCTTGGTAATTTATTATTAAAAAAACGGCCTGACTTCGATCCCAGGAATTACGGATTCAATAAGCTTGTGTCCCTTATAAAAAGTATTAATCAGTTTGAGATTGACCGAAGGAACACAGGTAAAAACAATATTGCGCAAGTGTATGTACGCACACGGTGATGGATCAAAGACCCTACCACCGGATCCGGTTGCTTTGATAAAAAGGTAACTGCCATTTGTTTCAAGTTTGACGTTTGAGGTTTGAGGTTGGTTTTATGATAATTCGGAGCTTACGTAAACTTCAAGAAGAACGAACAAGATGACGATTGAAAAATCTCCTGAATCCATTGCGTTTCTTGATTCAAGTCTATCTCTTCAGGAGAGCGGAAGGAGTGAGGCCATAAAAAAAGATCAAGAAACGCAATGGATTATCCAGAATCGCCTTGAAGGTTTGCGTTTGGAGGTGTGTGTTATATAGGAGTTCAATGTTTAAAGTTCAAGGTTGCTGTTCATCGATAATCCGGAGAGCTTGTGAGTTTGTTTGGGGCGTGGTCATCTAAGGTGAAACCTTGAAGCCTTTCACAGAAAATCACCAAAAAATAAAATTCTATTTATAAATAAGGAAAATACAAAAAAACACGCAGTGCGCGATTCTAATAATGTTTTCCTGATTTCGGTTCTTAATTTTTTTGATGAAAGAAAACGTTTGTGTTAAAAATTCTTTAAACTTGTATAAAGACTTTTAGATGCAGCGCCACACTGAACATAATGAACAGGCTTTACTAAATGATTTACGTTCAGGTAAAGAAGAAGCCTTTTCTCAGATTTTTACGCAGCACTGGCATTCATTATACCGCATCGCGCGTTCAAAGGTCCGGTCACATGAAGAAGCAGAAGAGATTATTCAACAGGTGTTTTCTAACCTATGGGCGAAACGGAAAACGCTGCTGATTTCAAATCTTTCGTTTTACCTTCAGGCAGCTGTTAGAAACAGCATCATCAATGAATTGCGTTCTAAGATCACGCACGAAAAATATTGGACATATTATAAAAATTTTATTCCCACTCAAAAAGCTGTCACGGAAGAAGATGTCGCCTTCGAAGATCTAAATGAAGCATTAGAAACTGCTGTGAGTAAATTGCCGGAGAAGTCACGACAGGTGTTCAGGCTAAGTCGTTTGGAAGGTCGGTCCACTGCCGAAATTGCTAACCTTCTCAAGCTATCTGAAAAAGCCATCGAATATCATATTACAAAATCGCTGAAAGAGATCCGAGTTCAGTTGAAAGATTTTATTCTTATCGTGCTTGTATTTAGCACTTTTTAAAGCTGAATGGTTGTTTGATTTCGACTTCGTTTGAGTTTGCGATGAGCTTCATGCTATAGGCTGCAAGCTGCTTTTCGAAAGAGCTTCGAGTTTCGAGCTTCGAGCTGCGAGTTTGTTGTCTTTCATGTATGAGTTTCAAAACTTCGCGGTGTTTCAACCACCCTGATCCTTCCGACTTTGTCGGAGGATCTGTCCCTCCTGAAAACCAGGCGGGAAGTTAGTTGTCTACCTCGAACCTCGACCTCGAACCCCAACCTCAAACCTCAAACCTCAAACAATTAGCACTAGCCCATCGTTACAGAACTCCAACCTTGACCTTTGAACCATGAACCTTGAACCATGAACTTTGAACCCTAAACTTTGAACCACGGTGTGTTTAGGGTAATTCAGCCGTTGTGTGTCTATACTAGTATGACACCCCTTGAGTTTAAAAAACTGTTAGATAAATATTCCCGTGGAGAGTGTACCAAAGCGGAGGAAGATATTGTGCTGCAATGGTACAATAACGTCGATAGTGGCGAAAAGTACACGTTATCGCCGGAAGAGCAGCATTCCATCCAACAGGAATTGTGGTCTCGAATAAAACCATCTGGAAAATCATCGCGTTTCGCGTTCACGCCATTAAGAAAAATTGCTGCATCACTTCTTATCCTTTTGATAGCCGGATATGGTATCTTTTTCTTAGCGAATCGCTTCGGAGATATACAAACCCTGCCTATTAGCCAGGAACTTAAGGTGCATTCTACGCCATTTAAATTAGTTAAGAATGATCTGGATAAACCTTATGCAATACTGCTCGACGATGGTAGTAAAGTTACACTACAACCAGCGAGTGAAATAAGTTATCCGGAAAAGTTCGCAAATAATAAACGGGAGGTATTCCTCACAGGAGAGGCTTTCTTTCAAGTCTCACGCGATAAAGCAAGGCCATTTCTGGTGTATTCGAAGGAAGTGGTAACCCGTGTATTGGGTACAAGTTTTACGATTAAAGCATACGCGGATGAAAAAGAAGTTACCGTGGCAGTTAAATCAGGTAAAGTATCGGTTTATAAACGTGAGAAGGATAAGGAAACGAATCGTGAGTTGAAAGCCGGCGAAGTGATTCTTAAACCAAATCAACAAGCGGTTTACAATCGTGATAAGCCGGAATTAATTAAACAACTGGTACCGGTGCCAGAAATTATTCTACCGACGCCAACACTTTTCTCTATGCAATATGACGGGGCGCCGGTAGTGAAAATTTTCCAGGTACTGGAGGAAAATTATGGTATTGACATTGTGTTCGATGAAGCATTGCTTCAGGATTGTAGTTTGACAACCTCCATGTCCGATGAGGGATTGTACGAACGTGTTCGGATAATTTGTGAGGCTATCGGAGCTGAATATGACATTCAGGAGTCAAATATTTTGATTAGAAGTCAGGGTTGTCATTGAGACGATTCAGATATTGAATAGAACCTAAATTTAAACCTTACAACAGACTGCCTATGAGTAAATAAAGCTACTAAACCCTCAAAAAAAAACAGGCCGGAGTTGCTGCAACACCTCCGACCCTCATGTGCCGTGAACGAATTCACGGAAACACTTAGTTTTTGCCTATTAGTCAACAAAAACATTCTAATTTATGAATAAACCTAAACCTGTTCAACATGTACTGGTATTCTTTATGAGAGTTACACTGGTTCACATATTGATCTCAAGCGTATCGATTGTATTCGGTTACGCCATAGACTCGAGTGGTCAGGAGGTCCTTGACCGTAAAATCACTATTCAGGCTCAGGAAAAGGCGATAAAAGACGTCCTTGAACAGATCGAAGATCTCGTGGATGTCAAATTCACCTATCGTCCGCGCCTGATTGATTCGCGTAAAAAAATTACCGTAAGTACCATAGATTCGCCTTTGTCCAATGTACTTCGCGAAATTTTCGGTGAAAACGTGGATCTGGCTGTTATTGGAAAGCAAATCATTCTAAAGCCTGCAACGGTAACAACCAATTTTGTTGCATTGCCTGGTTATGAATTTCAGGTAAGCGGAAGAGTAACCGATGAAAGCGGGAATGGAATTCCGGGTGTAAACGTCATCATAAAAGGCACGACGCAGGGAACCACTACGGATAGCGAAGGCATGTATGCAGTCGATGCTGGTACTGGTTCTGCTGTACTTGTTTTTTCGTTCATTGGTTATACAACGCAGGAGGTACCGGTCAGTGATCGTACGGTAATCGACGTCACAATGCTTTCCGATGTAGTTTCATTACAGGAAGTTGTTGTGGTCGGATACGGTGAACAAAAAAAGGTTACGGTTACCGGTGCCGTTGTGGCTGTGAAGGGTGAAGACCTGGTGAAATCACCTTCCATCAACCTTTCCAACTCACTGGCTGGGCGCATGCCTGGTGTAGTTGCTATGCAGGCAAGTGGGGAGCCCGGTTATGATGGATCATCCATTCGGATACGTGGTTCGAACACACTTGGAAGCAACGATGCGCTTATTGTTATCGATGGCATTCCTGCGCGTTCGGGAGGAATTGATCGTCTCAATCCGGCTGACATAGAAAGTATATCTGTATTGAAAGATGCATCTGCTGCTATTTACGGAGCGCGTGCGGCGAACGGTGTGATCCTCGTTACAACGAAACGCGGGAAAACGGGTAAACCAGAATTGTCTTATTCTTTCAATCAAGGCTGGGCACAACCCGCTATCATTCCGAAGCTTGCCAATGCAACGCAGTTTGCTGAGATGCGGAACGAACTGGAAGTTTACAAACTTCCCGTGGAGGAATGGTCAGCAGCAACAGAAGCTTTTAAGACTACTGGATCATACACGCCAAACACTGGATCAGTGATTAATGCACCGTACTCGCCTGAAGATTTCGAAAAATTCAGAGATGGCTCTGATCCGTGGGGTCATCCGAATACGGACTGGTATGATGAAACATTAAAAACGTGGTCACCACAATCACGTCATAATCTTCAGTTAACAGGTGGATCAGAGAATTTCAAATACCTCGCGTCACTTGGCTATCAGAATCAGGATGCGTATTACAAAAACGCCGCTACGGGTTACAAACAATACGATATACGTGTAAACCTGGATGCGAATATCAATAAGTACATTAAAACCAGCATTGGCATTTTAGGGCGTCAGGAAAACAGGTTTTTTCCAACGGTAGGTGCATCGTCTATTTTTCGTATGCAAATGCGAGGTATTCCAACACAGCCAGCATACTGGCCTAATGGGTTACCAGGGCCCGATATAGAAAATGGTCAGAATCCTGTTGTGATCACAACAAACAAAACAGGTTACGACAAAGATACGCGCTACTATTTGCAGACAAATGGATCTGTTGAGGTTACGTTACCATGGGTGAAAGGACTCAAATTTACAGGTACCGCATCCGTTGATAAGTACGTGAAGCAAACAAAAAAATGGGAAACACCATGGTATTTATATACCTGGGATAAAGTAACCTATGAGACCGATGGCGTAACACCGGAGTTAGCAAAAGCAAAGAAAGGTCCGGCAGAACCAAGATTGACACAAGGAAGTGAAGATCAGTTGAATGTATTGCTCGGTGGATTAATTACCTACGAACGAAAATTCGGCAATCACAACCTTACATTACTTGCCGGAACGAACAGGGAGACTATCGACAATGAAAACTTCTCTGCTTACCGAAGATATTTTATATCACCTTCAGTTGATCAGCTTGCCGCGGGCGGAAATGCAGAGCGTACAAATGGTGGCGGTGGATTTGAGCGCGCACGTTTGAATTACTTTGGACGTGTTGCTTACAACTACAAAGAAAAATACCTGGCGGAGTTCTTATGGCGGTACGATGGCTCTTACATGTTTCCTGAAAACTCTCGTTATGGTTTCTTTCCTGGAATTATGGCAGGATGGCAGATCTCTGAAGAAGATTTCTTTAAGGACAATGTCTCTTTTATCAGCTATTTAAAATTACGTGCATCATGGGGCAGGATGGGTAATGACAACATCTATTATGATGCAAATGGCAATGGTGTTGCTGATAACGAGGAATACATGGAGTATCAATATCTCCATACGAATGGATTCCGTACTTATATCGTAGGGGGTCAGGAAGTTTTGACGTTGTACGAAACCAAAGTTCCCAATGCAAACATCACTTGGGAGGTTGCAGATAATAAAGACATCGGGTTGGAAGGCGAGTTGTTCCAGGGAAAAGTCAATTTTGAGTTTGATGTTTTCTACAACAAACGTACAAATATCCTATGGCCGAAATATGGATCAGTTCCGCAAACAACCGGTATGACGTTGCCACCACAAAACATTGGTAAAGTAGCTAATCGCGGATGGGAGTTTAATATAGGTTACAACGGACAGGCTGGTGAACTGAACTTCCAGGTAAGCGTAAATGGTGGGTATGCTAAAAATGAAATTCTCTTCTGGGATGAAGCACCTGGTGTACCATCATGGCAACGCTCTACTGGAAAGCCAATGAACACGTACCTGGTGTATGTTTATGATGGTGTTTTTAAAAACGAAGAAGAAATTACAGCAACATTAGAGAATGTTGACTATTCAGCGATTATCAGCAGGCCACGCCCGGGTGACATGAAATACAAAGATATTGGTGGCCCTGATGGAAAAGGCCCTGATGGAAAGATTACACCGGATGATAGGATTAGACTGGATGAAAATAACATACCTACGTTCCAGGGTGGTTTAAATATCGGACTTCAATACAGGAATTTTGATTGTTCGATTTTGTTTCAGGGTGCCACGGGTGCAAAGGTTTATCTCAGCACAGGAGAATCCGGAAGCATTGGAAATTTTGTGCACGAAGTGTATGCCGACCGTTGGACTGTCGAAAATCCCAGCAGTGTACATCCACGTATTGCAGACCGGAGTGATCAGTACTACTCCAATGGAAATACCTATTGGTTAAAAGATTCCGATTATCTGCGCCTGAAGAATGTTGAGATCGGATACACGTTACCTGGAGCCTTAAGAGAAAGACTGGGTCTGACCAATTTAAGGGTATACGTAAGTGGGTTAAACCTTTTTACGGTTACAAAGTCAACTGTGTTTGATCCTGAAGCAACCCATACGTTGGGACAGTATTATCCACAGGCGCGAATTCTCAACACAGGTGTAACGGTTACGTTTTAATAATTGAAGCATGAAAAATATATTTATTATGAAAAGAATAATGCTGATCATCATCGCTTCTTTTTTCTTTGCTACAGGCTGCAACGATGATTTTGTAAATACAAAACCATTAACTGAAGTTCCCGCGGAAGATGTCTGGAAAGATGTTGGTTTTGCTACCGCTTTTGTTACGGAACTTTATGGTGGGTTGGGTGTCGGTGGATTTAATGAACAGATGCTGGCATCATTAACCGATGAATCTTTGTTTACACATCCTGGCCGTGGTATCAATACAGTAACAGAAGCACGCTCTAATCCGGCAGACAGAGGCTGGATTAATTCCACCCTCGATTGGGGTCCGATGTATCAGCGGATACGCGCTTGTAACATTGCCTTGGAATCCCTTCAGGATCCACAGTTCGAAAATACAGGTGGAATCGTAGAACAATTGAAAGGCGAATCACACTTTATGCGTGCATACTACTACCATCAGTTACTCCGTTATTTCGGTGGCGTGCCGATCGTTGAAGAGGTGTATGGATTGAACGAAGCGGATTACACGGTATCCAGAAATACATTTGAGGAATGTGTAAATTTTATTGTCGCGGAATGCGATGAAGCGGCTTCGTTGCTAAACGGGAAAGATATGGCAAGTGGTCGTGCATCAAGAGCAGCAGCCCTGGCGTTGAAGTCGCGTGTATTACTGTATGCAGCGAGTGATCTTCACGACATGCCGACAGCCACTGCGAATTCTGCTACCATTGCTTCCTTTGAAGAGCCTGCAATATTAGGCTACACCGGAGGCGATCGTCAGGAACGGTGGCAACGCGCTAAAGAGGCCGCTAAAGTTGTCGTTGATTTGCCTGAATTTGGTTATGCATTTGGTCTTGACGCGCCAGCCTCTCCGGAGGAAGGGAAAGAAAATTATATGAATATCGCCCTGGCAAAACTGGGCGGAGAAAATGAGTTGATTTTCGCACGTTATTTTATTGATGCCAAAACTGAAGATGGTGGATGGGTAGGCCGTAACAATGGACCGAATGGGTACCATAATTGGGCAGGAAATACGCCGATTCAGAATCTGGTTGATGACTATGAAATGTTGGATGGATCAACCTTCGATTGGGAAAACCCCGATCACGCTGCGTCACCTTACGAGAACCGTGATCCGCGACTGGATGCTACAATTCTGCACGATGCGTCAGACTGGAAACCGCGTGTAGGCAGTGGGTTAGGAAAAGATCCCGCAAATCAAATTCAAACCGGGCAATATGAAATTATCAGCGAGGGCAATAAGGTTCCATATTTTGGGCTGGATACGCGGAAGAGTTCGGTTGAAGACTGGAATGGCACACATACCGGTTATTACATGCGTAAATTTATTGATCCTAATCCGGCGATCACCGACATGAATACACGTCAGCAGATACCGTGGCCATTCTTGCGGTATACGGAAGCTGTGTTAAATTATGTCGAGGCTTGTATTGAAGTGGGTGAAGATGATGAAGCAAAAAAATGGTTGAATAAGATTCGTTTTCGTGCAGGTATGCCGGAGATAACAGAAACCGGTGACGCCCTTCGTGAGCGGTATCGCAATGAACGACGCATAGAACTTGCCTATGAAGAGCATCGTTACCATGATGCAAGACGCTGGATGATCGCGCCTGAAACGCTTGGTCAGAAAGCACGGATAATTCATATTACAGCAACGCTCAAGCCAGGTAAAGAAGTTACGATGTACCGGTATGACAAAGAGAATTACGATTACGTGTACACGCCATCCGATATTAATCCGGGTATAGAGAACAGACAATGGTTGGACAAAATGTATTATCTGCCCATTGCAAGAGACGAAATAAACCGGAATGATAAACTTCTGCAAAACCCGGGCTATGATTAAGTAGCTTAAACCAGTTAGCAGTTCACCGGTTAATAAAAGCCGGTGAACTGAATAACCGGAAGATTTTAAATACGCTAAACCAGACCCATTGATTTCTTTCAGATCAAGTTGTCCACTCCTCGCGCTGGGTGTCTTTTTATTTTGTTGTCAGTCTGATAACAAAACGGATACCACTGTATCGGATGAAAATGCATCACCACGATTCACCCTACTATCAAAGGATGCAACAAATGTGTCATTCAGCAACACGTTAACAGAAGGCTTAAATACTAACGTGCTGATGTATGAATACTTCTATAACGGAGGAGGCGTCGCTGTAGGTGATGTAAACAACGATGGTTTCGACGATTTGTATTTTACCAGTAATATGGGATCGAATGCATTATATCTTAACAAGGGTAAGATGCAGTTTGAGGAGGTCACTGATAAAGCAGGTGTATCAGGCCGGCCAGGACCATGGAAGACGGGTGTTACCATGGTTGACATAAACGGTGATGGACTGATGGACATTTATGTTTGTTATTCTGGAAATGTTCGCCCGGAAAAAAGAACAAATCAATTATTTGTTAATCACGGTGCGGATGCTAACGGAATACCACAGTTTAAAGAAGAAGCTACTAAATTCGGATTAGACCTTTCTTCAGCGACAACGCAAACGTATTTTTTTGATTACGATAAGGATGGTGATCTTGATGCTTTTGTGCTTAATCATAATATTAAGGCTTTACCTGAATTGAACGAACAGGGAACCGCTATGTTGATCAAACAACAGGATGCCTTTAGTGGAATACGCTTATTGAAAAATACCAAAGAATTCTTTGAGGATGTAACTGTTCAAAGCAACCTGAGCAGCTCTTCATTAACGTATGGGCTGGGGGCTGGTATTGCAGATGTAAACAACGACGGCTGGACGGATATTTATGTTTCCAACGATTATAATGTTCCAGATTACCTTTACATCAACAATGGCAATGGTACGTTTACCGATCAGTTAGGAAAAAGTATGGGGCACACATCTCAGTTTTCTATGGGCAACGATGTGGCTGATGTTAATAACGATGCCTTACCTGATATTTTCACACTGGACATGCTGCCGGAAGACAATGCCCGACAAAAATTATTGCTTGCTCCGGATAACTATGCAAAATTTGAGTTGAACGTTCGTATCGGTTTCCATTATCAGTACATGCGAAACATGTTGCAGCTTAACAATGGCAACGGGACATTCAGCGAAGTCGGCCAGCTCGCCCGAATTTCCAATACAGACTGGAGTTGGACCCCGTTGCTGGCAGACTATGATAATGATGGATGGAAAGATTTATTCGTTACGAATGGTTATTTGCGCGACTACACAAATCTTGATTTTATCAAATACATGGACAATTTCGTTCGTCAGAAGGGAAGATTGAAAAGAGAAGATTTGCTTGATCTGGTCCACCGTATACCAGCATCAAATGTGGTTAATTATATTTTTCAAAATAGGGGCGGTTACACTTTTAAAAACGTAACGCATACCTGGGGTATTGATCAGCCTTCGAATAGTAACGGTGCAGCATATTCGGATTTGGACAACGATGGAGATCTTGATCTTGTAGTGAATAACATTAACGAACCCGCTTTCATTTACCGAAATGAAAGTACAAATCAATTCAATAATCATTATCTGAAGATAAGGCTTCGGGGCGCTGGTAAAAATACTGCCGGATTAGGTGCAAAAATTACGGTCTATACGAATGGAACAAAGCAATATCTTGAACAAATGCCTTCCCGTGGATATCAGAGTAGTGTGTCTCCGGTAGTCCATGTTGGATTAGGTGAAAATGCAATCATTGATTCGGTGTGTATCGACTGGCTTAGCGGTAAGCGAAGTATACATCGCGCGGTAAGTTCCGATCAATTGATTATTGTGAAGGAATATGAGGCAAAGGAGCATGAACTACCAAAAAATAAGGATCATGTTTTGGCAGGGGAGATAAATCCACCTTTTAAATTCGTTCACCAAAAAATAAACGTTAACGACTTTAAACGACAACCGTTATTGATTAACCCTATGTCATTCTCCGGCCCTTGCATGTCCAAAGCCGATGTGAACGGCGATGGACTTGAAGAGGTGTTTATCGGCGGAGCAAAAGGTCAGGCTGGTGTACTATATTTTCAGCAGCCAAATGGTAATTTTAGTCCTGGTCGCCAACCTGATTTCGAATTTCATAAATCCAGTGATGATACCGATGCCGCATTTTTTGATGCAAACGCAGATGGTTTTACTGACCTGTATGTATGCAGTGGTGGTTATCATGATTACATGGCAGACGATTCTCAGTTACAAGATCGGTTATACATCAATGATGGTCGCGGTAATTTTAAAATTGCGGATAACGCGTTGCCTTTGATGAATACGAGTACGGCATGCGCTCGCGTCGTTGATGTAAACAAGGATGGGCATATGGATATATTTGTTGGCGGACGTGTGGTGCCAGGTCGTTATCCAGAGAAGCCGCGCAGTTACCTCCTGATCAATAATGGGAAAGGTAAGTACGCTGATATGACACAACAACTAGCGCCATCACTTGAACACATTGGCATGGTTACCGATGCTAAATGGTTGGATCTGAATGGCGACAATCATGAAGACCTTATCCTGGTGGGTGAGTGGATGCCGATAACGGTATTTCTATACGAAAACGGAAAATTTCATGATAAGACCCTGGATTACTTTGATAAGGAATTCACGGGTTGGTGGAATACTATTCATGTGAATGATTTCAATCATGATGGTCATGACGATCTCGTTATTGGTAACCACGGCTTAAATTCTCAATGCAAGGTTAGTGATGCCGAGCCTGGTGAATTATTTTATAAGGATTTCGACAATAACGGTTCCGTGGACCCGATCTTTTGTTTATACATTCAGGGCAAAAGTTTCCCCTACGTTTCGCGCGATGAAATGATGGAGCAACTTAGTATGATGCGACAACGCTTTCCGGATTATAAAAGTTATTCGGATGCAACATTAAATACGATTTTTAAGCCGGAGGAGCTCAACGAGGTTGGATATAGCAAGATCAATACGTTGCAAACTGTTTATTTTCAACGTGATAAGAAGGGCCGTTTTCAGGAAAAAGTATTACCGATAGCGGCCCAGGTCTCACCCGTGTTTGCAATCACGTCTTTGGATTATGATAAGGACGGACATGTTGATCTGCTTTTGTGTGGTAATACCACCCATGGCAGGATACGTTTTGGGAAATATGATGCTAATATTGGTGTATTATTAAAAGGCGATGGAAAAGGCGGGTTTTTAAGTATTCCGCCTTACAAATCGGGCTTCAATTTGCATGGTGATGTTAGAAGTATTTTGCATCTTAATGGTAAGTTGCTATTTGGAATAAACCAGCAAGAGATAAAAGCATATGCTTTCGACCAAATTCGGTAGATTTGGAACAAGGCAAAAATTGAGGCCATTTTAAAATAAAACGCAGAATCAATGGAATCTTTCAACAATTCTTCTTCACGACGAAATGCACTAAAGAAAATCGCAGGTACCGCTGCCGTTGCAATTACCGGCGCATCCCTCGCACATCGTGTTTCAGCAGCAGAAGCTACACTGGAACAGAGCCTGAAAGGAAAAGTAAACCACTCGGTTTGCCGGTGGTGTTATGAAAGTATTCCTTTAGAAGACCTCTGTAAAGCGGCAAAAAACATTGGGCTTGAATCCATTGAGCTTGTTGGCCCGGAGGAATGGCCCCTGCTTAAGAAATACGGATTAACTTCTGCTTTACCGTGGGGTGCAGGAAAAGGAATTACCGAAGGATTCAATAATCCAGCGTTGCACGATGAACTGATCCAGAGTTATGAAGCTATCATTCCGAAGGTAGCTGCGGCTGGATATAATCAGATCATCTGCTTTTCGGGTAACAGGAACGGACTCGATGATGAAAAAGGAATCGAAAATTGTGCGATTGGACTAAAGAAGTTAATGGCTGTTGCCGAAAAACACAAAGTTACCATGGTAATGGAGTTATTGAATAGCAAAGTAAATCATAAGGATTACCAATGCGATCATACCGAATGGGGTGTTGCTTTATGTGATAAAGTTGGTTCCGAAAATTTTAAACTGCTTTATGATATTTATCACATGCAAATCATGGAGGGCGACGTGATTGCGACCATTAGAAAATACAATAAATACATTTCACATTATCATACCGGAGGTGTCCCCGGCCGGAATGAGATTGATGAAACACAGGAGCTAAATTATCCAGCCATCATGAAAGCAATTGTAGATACGGGGTTCAAAGGATTCGTTGCCCAGGAGTTCGTTCCAAAACGTGAAGATAAAATCGCATCCCTTAAACAAGGTGTTGAAATTTGTGACGTAGCCTGAATCAATTGATTTATACGTGTCGTTTAGTTAAGCTTGTTTTTTTATGGCCTCACCCTGCCCTCTCCGGAGGAGAAGGTTTATGGAAGCTTAACTAAACGACATTGGTTCCCAATGCCCAATGCCCAATCCCTAATCCCCAATCCCGAACTTTCCTTTCAACCAAATTTTAAACTTCGATGGTTCATTATTTGAATCTCCGATAACAAATGCGATCGGTTTGAGACTCTCAACATGGTCGCAGATTATTTTAAAGATTCCTACCATGGGAAGAAACAGGATCATGCCCGCGACACCCCAGATTATGCCACCCACAACAATGCTAACAATGCTGGTAAGTGCGCTAAGGTTTACCTCTCCTCCGACAACATTGGGTTCAATAAAATAGTTATCGATTGTTTGTATAAGTATGATTGAACCCGCAACCATAAGCGCAGGTTGCATGGAATGCTCTGTCACCATGGCCATCACGAAGGGGAACATACCACCAATGGTTGATCCGACATAGGGGATGATTGTAAGCATCGCTGCAATGCCAGCTAGCAGAACGGCGTTTTTTATTCCTATGATTAACAACGCAACGGAATAAAGTGCGGCAAGGATTAAAACAGACATGGCGCGACCAGTGAGATATTTTTGTGAAACCTGACTTACCTTGTTCACAATGTTCCGTACTTTTTCGGTATCCTCTTCATGATAAATTTTAACAAAGAAAGTTTCATATTTCTCTTTGTTATAAAGAAATAGAAAAGCATACACCAGCATCAGAACAAGGGTCGTGAGTGTACTGGTTAGTCCGCCAAGAAGTTTTCCTGCGATTCCGCCGTTTTGTTGCGTGCCGTTTTTTACCTGCTCTTTAGCAATAGACACTTGTTCATCCGGAGCAATGTTGAATTTTTGCTGGATGTAGTGTTGCAATTCCTGGAGCATCTGTTTACCCTTTGCCTGAAGTAAGGTAATATCCTGTGTAAACGAATTAATCTCTGCAATGATCAGTACAAACACCGCTACGATTACCAACAAAAGGATCAATACACAACAGGCCGAAGATAAGGCCCGTCCAAACCCACGTGAATCCAACGAGCGACAAACAGGCGCCATTAGCATGGCGAGAAGCGCGCCTAATATGATTGGAACCAAAACCACTTTTCCATAATAAAGTGTGATAACAAGGAGAATGGCAAAAAGCAGGTTTTGATTTAGTCGCCCTAGAATTTCCTTCACGTTGGTGTTTTTTTGCTTTATTACAAATTATAATCCTTGCTGTAGACCACCATTATATTTTTGGAGTAAGCGGCTTGGGCAGGTTAAAAGCGGTTTGGCGATGTTTGTGGTGAAAATTTTGAGTAAAATACTCCCCATCGATCTGTTTTCTAAGCGACAGGTATTAACCTGAATTGGCATTACTTTGTTTAATCTGGATACGCATTAATAAAATGAGTGATAATAAGGCAAGAAAAGTTCTGATTAAGATTGCCAGGGTATTTGCATGGATTGTGCTTTCTGTTTTTGGATTGCTACTTCTTATCGCATTGTCGATACAAATTCCCTGGGTTCAACAGAAAGGCAAAGAAAAAGCAATCGGATTTTTGGAAGAAAAAATCGGGACAACAGTTCGGCTTGAGCGGTTCAGTCTGTCGTTTCCAAAAAGAATTGTTCTCACGGGCTTTTATCTCGAAGATCAGCAAAAGGACACTTTGTTGTATGCTGGTCGTCTGGGTATTGATACCGATTTGTGGGCGTTGACAAAACACCGCATCGAATTAAACGATATTGAACTGGAGAATTTCACCGCCAATGTTTCGCGCGCAGAAAAAGATAGTGCTTTTAATTTCGATTATATTCTTAAAGCATTTTCCGACACCACCCAAACGCCAAAGGATACTGTAAGTACACCATGGGAATTCGGAATCGGAAATATTTTGCTGGAAGATATTCGTTTGTCACTCGATGATCTTTTTGGAGGCAATCACATGAACCTTCGGGTGGCACAACTTGAGATCTTTATCAATGAATTTGATCTCGAAAGTTCAAATATTGATATCGATGAGATTAACCTCGAAGGAATACAGGCAGATATAAAGCAAACTAAAATCCCTGAAGTCGTTCCGGACAGTGTTGAAGTTGTTCCGGAGGACAGTACAGCCATTGCGTTTAATATTGATTTTAATCAGATCAACCTGGAGGATATTGAAGCCTCGTACAATCACACAGCTTTAGGACAATTGATTAACGTATCTATTCCTGAGGCGGGTATTGAAGCTGATGCCATTGATATCAGGAAGCAAGTCATTCATTTGTCACGCATCCTGTTGCATGATAGCTACCTTTCATTTCAGCAAATGAAGGTTGATGGATTAGGCACCAAACCCACATCCGATACCGTTGTACAACAGGACGATGGCGGGGACGCCTGGAATTTCATACTTGATGAACTGGACCTTTCGGGTAATACAATCCAATATCATGATTATGGAAAGCCCGTTCTTGCCCATGCTATGGATTTCAATCACCTTTGGATATCTAAGCTTAAGGCAAAAGCAAAAGACATTCGCGTACTTGAGAATGACATCCGGGCCACGGTAAACGATTTTTCTTTCCAGGAAAAAAGCGGATTCGTTGTAAAGACTTTTCGTACTGTAATTGCCCTGAATAAAACATCCGCTTCTGTTCGTAATTTTTTATTACAGACGGGAAACAGCAGTCTTGCACTCCAAGGTGAATCTACGTTTCCATCGTTAGAGGCTATCGGCGAACGCTACGCCGAGGCTGTTATTTCCCTTGAGATAAAGCGATCTTCAATCGACCTGCGCGACGCATTGTATTTTAATCCATATTTGTTTGATAGCCTTTCGTTGAAAAGACCCACAAACAGTAAGGTTGTCGCGGAGGCTGCTGTCAACGGTATGGTCAATGATCTGCACATCGAAAGACTTCAAGTTCACGCCCTGAACAATACAAGTTTGTTTATGAATGGGAAAATTGCCGGCCTTCCCGAAATTAAATCTGCGTTAATGCAGATCAAGCTTGATAAGTTTCATACAACGCGTGCAGACATCATGTCTATTCTTCCGGATACGTTGATTCCGCAAAGTATAGAGATACCACAATGGCTTGATGTGTCAGGAAGGATGAATGGTACGATCAATGCACCAACCGTAGCCACTACGTTAACCACCAACCTCGGCGAAGTTGATCTTAACGCAAAAGTAAATCTAACTCCAGGTGTTGTTGAAAATTATAAGGCGGAATTAGCCATTCACCAGTTTGATGTCGGAACTTTATTGAGACAGCCGGATAAGATTGGTGTGCTTGATCTGGTAACCAAAGTCCATGGTACAGGTGTAAAGATGGACGAATTGAACGCCGTACTTGAACTTGTTGTGAACGAATTTCAATATGACGGGTATACCTACCGTGATTTCCGATTGAACGGATCAATGAAGGAATATTTTTACACAGGTGAGGCTATGTTTAAGGATGAAAATCTTGATTTCGTTTTAAACGGTGACTTTGATTACAGGAATGACGTGCCATACTATGCATTTACATTTGATTTGAACAATGCCGATTTTGAAAAGTTAAACCTGATAGAGCGCCCGATGAAAGCAAAAGGCTCTCTGGCAGTGGATTTAAAAACAGCTGACTTTAAAGTATTGAATGGGAATGTTGGTATTCGTGATTTCGCGGTCTTTAACGGAGAGTCTCTCTATGCTGTAGATTCTTTACTTGTTGCGTCACTCGATCAGGAAGGAGTGAGTGAGCTTACCATTAGTTCAGAAATAGTTTCGGGCACATTTAAGGGTTCACTAAATGTATTCGCTCTTCCTGACTTGTTGAACCGCCATTTTAATAATTACTTTTCGTTGCGCGATACGGTTTATGAAACTCCTGTAGATGAACAACATTTTAAATTTGACCTTGTTATAAAAAATACGGATTTAATTACAGAAGTAATCCTTCCGGATCTTGAACCGTTTGTTCCAGGTGAGATCACTGGCGAGTTTAACAGCGCCGAAGAAAAGCTGGATCTGCGTTTCAAGTTATCCGAAATAAATTACGGAGGTGTGTTGGTTGATACGGTATCCCTCAAAGTAATTTCTGATCCGGAATCTTTTGATTTTACTTTTAATCTGAACGGGCTGGCAATGGATACCTTA
>Ga0196965_1000379_pt1 | contig 28712 bp, 20 predicted proteins | sample S1_20metaG_FD_148668 | JGI IMG/M metagenome (GOLD analysis project Ga0196965, IMG submission 148668) | Soil microbial communities from Anza Borrego desert, Southern California, United States - S1_20 | ecosystem: Environmental > Terrestrial > Soil > Desert | place: USA: California | collected...
GGCGGTGCCGGGTTTATCGGCGCTAATTTATCAGAAGCATTGTTAAACGATCCACGCGTGGATCATGTGCGCGTCATCGACGACCTGTCGAATGGCTATAAGTCGAACATTGAGCCGTTCTTGTCGAATCCGAAGTTTGATTTTCATCAAGCCGATATCTGTGATTACGATGCAATGCTCGCGCTCACCAAAGGGTATGACCTCATTTCTCATCAGGCGGCACTCGGCTCGGTTCCGCGCTCAATTAAGGATCCCATGCGCAGCACGAAGGTTAATATTGACGGAACAGTAAACGTTCTTCATGCGGCTGTACAGAACAATGTGGGCCGGGTTATCCTTGCGTGTTCATCCAGCACTTATGGCGATAGCCAGGAGTTACCAAAGAAAGAGGAGCGAATTGGCCGACCGTTAAGTCCTTACGCGATCACTAAGTTTGCGATTGAACTTTATGCGGATGTATTTAAAAACACATACGGTCTGGATTACGTTGGACTCCGTTATTTCAACGTTTTCGGGCCGAAACAAAGTCCGGATAACCCGTATGCTGCGGTGATACCTTTGTTCTGTAGGGCTTTTATTGAAGGAAAGCAGCCAGTCATCAATGGTGATGGCAGCCATAGTCGTGACTTTACTTTTGTTGATAATGCGGTTCAGGCAAATATACTTGCGTTGTTCAGTGATAACACAAGTGCATTAAATCAGGTCTACAATGTCGCGTGCGGTGAACAGACAACGTTGAACGAAATGGTCACGATCCTACAGGAGGTTTCTGGCAAAAAAATTACCGCCATTCAGGGCCCGGAACGTCCTGGAGATGTCAAACATTCAAAAGCTGATATTTCAAAGATCAAGAACCTGCTCGGTTATGAACCTTCTGTATATTTTAAGGAAGGGTTGAAGCAAGTTTATAGATGGTATGAGAGCCAGCAATGAGTTGACGTTTCGATCGACCCGTCAGACAAGCGAGCATCTAAAACGCACGCCCGCATGCAATATGCGCCTCCAGGATGTTGTCTCTCTCCACCCGGACGTATATTATCACCTCCGGAATGCGAAATAGTACCTCCCGGATGTATATCAGCGCCTCCCAACTTACATTGAGCGCCCCCATCATGTATATGAGCATCTCCCCGCATGTATGACGCGCCTCCCATTATGCATAATAGTACCTCCCGGTTTACATTTGGCATTACTCCATCTGGCATTGGCGTTACTCCATTTGCGTTTTGTATTGCGGCATTGGTAATCACCAATACTTGATGTGCGTTAAGTACTACTCCATCTGCATGTAGGACTCTCGCAGTCCGCTGGGCCGTCTTCCGGCAGATTCACGGCCGGGCTGTCTGTCAGGTGATGCTGGAAACACGCCCCCGCTACGGGCGAAAAAATATTTTTCGTAAAAGAAACAAATTCTAATTTCTGGCATCACACTTGCATTAACACCGGCAGGAACCCTTACATTAAAAAGGGAATTTATGAACAGTACAATTAGAACCGCGGGATCCTTCGACAAGGTCTTAGCATCCTGCAAACAGATCGGTGAACGTTATCAACCAAAAGCAACGGAGCTCAGCATCGCCGCCATGAGCGACTTGTTTGAACGTTCACAGCAAACAATGAAGGCGGTAATCACGAAGCAGGCGGCGCATCGCATCGCGATCTTCAACAGGCGTGAAAGCTTTGATGAACTTCCGGGCCTGGCCGTTCGTATCGCGCGCATGTTGTCAACGCTGAGCATACCGGAAGACAAGCTCGCAGCGATCGTTAGCTTGAAGAATCAGCTGCGGGCTTCGAGACGGAAAAAGCGCGAGATGCCAAACGAAGAACCGGTCGCTGAGCAGAAACGCGGGGCATCCATACGCCACTTCGACGCCCAGATCCGGATATTCGAGAAGATGGTTCAGGTTCTGAAAGCCATTGGCGGTTACGATCCCAATGAAGCCGATCTTAAGCTCAGTACCTTGCAATCAAAAGTTGCAGATCTGCAAAGCAAATGTCAGGCTGTGGTGGAGGCAGAAGCTGCGCTCGACGATGCGCGTACGAAGAGGGATCAGGTTTTCCACGGGCCCAAAGGCATGACGCGCACAATGAGGGCCGCGAAGGATTATGTTCGCAGTGTATTCGGTTTCGCAAGCCCTGAGGCTACGCGTATGACGAAGGCGTAAACTAAACCAACAATCATGAAACGAGGTGAGTGCTAAAACCTCCGGTCGCTAAAGCCGGAGGTTTTTTTATGAACTTTCGGGATCAGTTGCGAGCGGCGGCACGTTTACGCTGCCGACTTTGATGTTGTCGCCTTCCTCCTGAACCATTACCTTTGCCGCTCAACCACTACTTGCTACTACATGTCTAAATCTCCGTTAATCGCTCCGTCGATTCTTGCTTCTGACTTCGCAAACCTCGAGCGTGAAATCAAAATGATCAACGACAGCCAGGCCGACTGGATTCATGTCGATATTATGGATGGCGTTTTCGTTCCAAACATTTCGTTTGGTTTCCCGGTCGTCGAGGCAGTTAACCGACATGCAACGAAGCCGCTGGATGTCCACTTGATGATCGTGCAGCCCGAACGTTATGTTGAGGCGTTTCACAAAGCAGGGGCGGCGGTTATTTCGGTTCACATTGAGACTTGCCCGCATCTGCATCGGAACATTCAACAAATAAAGGCGCTTGGAATTAAAGCCGGTGTTGCGGTCAATCCGCATACTTCAGTACAACAATTGGAAGGGATCATCGCCGACATTGATCTCGTCTGCCTGATGTCTGTGAATCCGGGGTTTGGTGGACAAAAGTTTATCGAAAGCACTTACCGCAAAGTCTCGGAACTGAAAGATCTGATTATTAAATCCGGGTCGAAGTCACTCATTGAGATTGATGGGGGCGTAAACCAGAACAATGCGAAACAGTTATTAGATGCTGGCGCGGATGTACTCGTAGCTGGTAACTTTGTGTTTTCTGCTTCCGACCCGAAAGAAGTTATCCGGAAACTGAAGGGGGGGTATGAGGTTTCAGGTTATAAAGTTTAAAGTTTAAGGTTGTGGTCGATCTGAGTGCGCGCTAAACCGAAAGCGTGTACAAAAATTAAGACCGAAACTTTGAACATTGAACTGTTTAAGGTTTCATGTTTCTGGTTTCTGGTTGGGTTTTACGACGGAGGACAGGATAAACCGGAAGCGAGCTACAGATGTTAATGCCGAAACTTTAAACATTGAACCTTGAACATTAAACTTGTTGGGGTTTAAGATTGAGTGTAGTCGAAGGGGCAGACCGGAAGCAAGGCGCAAAACGCTGAGACCGAAACCTGAAACCTGAAACATCATTTGTTCCGGCAGGATTCTTGATAACTGATATCAACTGATTATACCTTTTATGCTCAGAATTGTTCTCGTCTCAATGATTGTCGCTACCACGATTTCGTGTCAGAACCGGAAAGTAACACGCATCGATCCATCCACCCAAATTGACCTGAGCGGGAGATGGAATGACACTGATTCCAGGAAAGTTGCCGACCAGATGATCTATGATTTATTTGATGCTCAGAATTTCAAAACGTATGCTGAGCAATTGGGAAGAAAGCCCGTGATTGTGATGGGGTTGATAAAAAACAAAACGGCCGAGCACATCGACGCCAACAATTTCATCAAGAAGTTTGAGATGGTAATCCTGAATTCGTCGATAGCAGATATTGTTGAATCTGAAGAGTTTCGTGATAAACTCAGGGTAGAACGCAGCCAGCAACAGGATTTTGCGGAGGCATCAACGGTGAAGCAGTTTGGTAAGGAGATCGGCGCAGACCTGATGCTCTTTGGTGAGATGACTTCCGAAACAGACGTCTATAACAAAAAGAAAGTCGTAAATTATATCACGACGCTTTTCCTTACCGATATCGAGACGAATAAGCGGATCTGGTACGGACAGAATGAGATCAAAAAGTTTGTCAAGAACTAGTTCAGTTGAACCTGATGTCATCAAAGAAATCCATCATTTTTCTTTTGCCGGTGATGCTGATGGTTTCTGCATGTGCCACCTATTACCAGGATAATTACAACCTGAATCGTGTTATTGAACGGGGTGATATTAAGAGTGCTATTGATATTTTAAATACGCGCGAGCGGGAGGGGAAGTCTGATGGTCGAAACCGGTTTCTTAGCTACGTTAATAACGGGATTCTGCTTTCTATTTCAGGTAAATACGAGGAGAGCAACGAATATTTTGAAAAGGCATACCTGTTCGGTGAGGATTATCACCTCAACTATCTGAATGAGGCAGCTTCTTACTTCACCAATCCAATGGTGACGATATATCGCGGCGAGGATCACGAACATCTGATGCTGCTCTATTACAAGGCGCTTAATTTTCTGAAGATGAATCGTCCTGACGATGCCCTGGTAGAGTGTCGCCGGCTGGATATTCGCCTGAAAAAGCTCAGCGACAAATATACCTCTGAAACAAAATTCCAACGCGATGCATTTATTCATGTCCTTATGGGCATCGCCTATCAGTCGTCGAAAGATTACAACAACGCTTTCATCGCATACAGGAACGCCGTTGAGATTTATGAGGAGGATTATTCGTCCATGTTTGGGCTGCCTGTTCCGGAACAATTGAAAAAGGATCTGCTAAATACCGCATCGTGGACAGGCTTTACCGAAGAGTTTGAGTTCTATAAGAACAAATTTGAGATGGTGGATTATAAACCAATCGCACCCGAAGCGGAACTCGTGTTCTTCTGGCACAACGGATTGAGCCCGGTAAAGAGCGAATGGGGCATTAACTTTATGATTCAGCGTGATGGACCTGATATGGTCGTCTTCCGCAACGATGACCTGAATCTGGCATTTCCGTTTGAGATGAAGCGCGACAAGGAGGATAAAGACAAAAAAGATCCGCTGGCAGGACTGGAATTCTTTCGGGTGGCGTTTCCAAAATATGTTGAGCGACCATCTTATTACAGTACTGCCTTTATCCAGCATGACACCGCAACGTACATGCTGGAGCAAGCTGAGAATATCAATAAGATCGCATTTTACAGCCTGCAGCAACGAATGCATATTGAGATGGCAAAGGGACTGTTACGGGCTGCAATGAAGAAGGCAACGGAAAATAGTCTACGGAAGGAAAGCGATACTTTTGGTGCGTTGATCGGACTTGTGAATGCGATAACAGAGAAAGCTGATACCCGTAACTGGCAGACCCTCCCGCATAGTATTTACTATACGCGCGTTCCATTTACTGAGGGCGAAAACAAACTAAGTTTTACAGTTAAATCCCAAAGCGGTGAAGATGCAGATTATAACTTCACCTATAGAGCCTTAAAAGGTCAAACACTATTTCATACTTTTTCATCGTTAGAAACAACACTCGCGCCGCCGCGGATAAGTAATGTCACAGAGTAGCTACATGATAGCCGATCCAGATTGTTCTTCGGAAGGAACGCGATGCCTAATTGTATAATGTGCATATTAGGCTGCCTTGATTTTTTGATTTAAATTCAACCCTTTAAAAGCCAACGTATTATCGATACGATCTGAAACAGTGAATTTAACACCCTCACAACGTAAGTTCATTTCTTTGGCCGTCCTTGTGATGGTTGTTGGCTTGTCCACCGTTCATGGTCAGTATAAGAATGAACGCGATGCAACTATTCCACTGGAACATTTTTACATTGAACGAAAGGGTACAGGTATTTTCCGACCGTGGTTATCGAAACTTACATGGAGCTTCAGTACAGGCTTTGGATCAACGAATTTCCGTCATGACCTTAACGGATTTGGCATTATCAAGGCTCCCGGTCTTCAGCCTGCAATCTTTTCCAACGGAAGCCCGGGGGTACGTTACACGGACTGGATTACCAATGCAGCTGACACTACTTTGGCGGTTCCGCCGGGCAGTTTTCTCGTGAGTAGTGACACTGCGGAGTTAGGTTTTAACAGCAAGCTCATCAGCATACCGCTTAAGTTATCTGTTCACGTCGAGTTCGACAGATATCGTATAGGAGCCGGATATTCCTGGGATTATAGTCGCATCGGGCCGTTTAAGCCAACAAACTACGCCGGTGATATTGGTGAGTACGAGGTTGATAAAGGAGGCTTCTTTATGAAACATTACTTTGTCATGGCAGGCGCAATGGTATACCGATATTACGAGTATGCCGTTGTTGTTGATGCCAATGTGGGTGGTTATAAACTTGGCAAGCAGTTCACCTCCGCTGTGATTCAAAAAGGCATGTACTTCAATTTGGGTGTTACGTTTGAGCGCGAGTTCTCGGAGTATTTTCGTGTTTTCGTAAGACCTTCCATGGAGTTTAAGGGCTATTCCCTTGGTTTGCCAGAGACAAGTCAAAGTATTTCGCACAAGCTTAATACCGTCTTTGTGAATGTGGGCGTAACCTACCGATTACCGGATTTGCCAAGGTGTTTCCATAAGAGTTGCCATGCACAGATTAATCACGTACATGGGAACAAGGAGTACCGAAGCCGCCGCCATCCTTTTTACAAAAAACAGAATCCGCACTACGGCGAGAACTATCCCACACTTCTCAAGTACAAAGGGAAGAACAAGAAGAAGCTGAATCCCTATTGAACCGTTGGATTCTGACCGTGGCAGCAATACAGGTTTTCCCTGTGAAGTCGTGTTTGTAAAAGCGTAAATTTCGAGTTAAGCCGTCTCCAAATATCCAGTTCAACCTGCCCGCGTTATCTGGAATTTTTAGTGCAGAAATCATTCACTTTCATTACAGAAATCTTAGACTTTTCAGCATCAAGAAGCTATCTTGCACAGCTTTCAAAAAAGACTGATTTTCCGATAAATACACATATAGAATGGCAGAAGAAACGGGTGGTACCCCACAAGGCAGACAGAGTATAATTCCAATCAATATTGAAGATGAAATGAGAGGTGCTTACATCGATTATTCGATGTCGGTGATCATCTCACGTGCTTTACCGGATGTGCGTGACGGACTCAAGCCTGTTCATCGCCGTGTTCTGTACGGGATGCTTGACCTGGGCGTCAATTACAACAAGCCGTATAAAAAATCCGCCAGGATTGTCGGGGAGGTTTTAGGTAAGTATCACCCGCACGGTGATGCTTCTGTTTACGATACGATGGTGCGTATGGCTCAGGACTGGTCGCTGCGTTATACACTAGTCGACGGGCAGGGTAACTTTGGTTCCATCGACGGCGACTCTCCGGCAGCAATGCGTTACACCGAAGCACGTCTGCGAAGAATGGCTGAGGAAATGCTCTCGGACATCAACAAAGAAACGGTCGACTTCCAGCCAAACTTTGACGATTCGCTTACCGAGCCGACTGTTTTGCCTGCGAAGCTGCCAAACCTGCTTTTGAATGGATCATCAGGTATTGCGGTTGGTATGGCAACGAACATGGCGCCTCACAACCTGCGCGAAGTTGTTGACGGTATTCATGCCTATATCGACAACAACGAGATCAGCATCCCCGAGCTGATGAAGTTTGTCACTGCGCCGGACTTCCCGACGGGAGCCATCATCTACGGAACATCAGGCATTCACGAGGCATATCTTACCGGACGGGGTCGTGTGGTTATGCGCGCAAAGGCGGAAATCGTGACAAGCCCTAGTGGTAAAGATCAGATCATCGTCACTGAAATTCCCTACATGGTGAATAAAGCGCAGATGATCGAGAAGACTGCGATGCTGGTAAACGAGAAAAAGATCGAAGGAATCTCCGATATCCGCGATGAATCCGACAGGGATGGATACCGGATCGTATATGACCTGAAACGCGACGCAATCCCTAATATCGTTCTCAATAACCTTTATAAATACACACAACTTCAGTCGACGTTTGGTATTAACAATGTGGCGCTTGTGAAAGGACGTCCGCTTACGTTGAACCTGAAGGATCTGATAAAGTACTTCGTTGATCATCGTCACGAGGTAATTGTTCGGCGCACAAAATTCGAGTTGCGTGAAGCCGAAAAGAGAGCACACATTCTTGAGGGATACCTGATCGCGCTGGATCATCTTGATGAGGTGATTTCGTTGATCAGAAGCTCAGCCGATCCGGATACCGCACGTGAGGGATTGATGGCCCGCTTCGGACTTTCGGAGATTCAGGCCAAGGCTATTCTTGATATGCGCCTGCAACGCCTTACCGGTCTTGAGCGTGACAAGATTCAGAATGAATACAATGAAGTTAAAGCTTTGATCGAGCGGTTGAACGAGATTCTTAACAATGAAGGCCTGCGGATGCAGATCATCAAGGATGAGTTAACCGAAATGAAGGATCGTTATGGTGATAACCGCCGGACAGAAGTTGTACATAGTGATGATGACTTCACCGTAGAGGATATGATCCCCAATGAGGATATGGTGATCACGATATCCAACCAGGGATACATTAAGCGTACCTCTTTGTCGGAGTACCGTACACAGGGTAGGGGTGGCGTTGGATCGAAAGGTGTATCAACGAAAGACGACGATTTTACAGAGCATTTGTACGTTGCCCAGGCGCACAACTACCTTTTGATCTTCACAGACATGGGTAGGGTTTACTGGAAGCGTGTATATGAAATCCCTGAAGGTACCAAGACCTCAAAGGGGCGAGCTATTCAAAACCTGATCAACATTGAGCCTGGAGATAACGTGCGCTCGATCATCAATGTAAAGAACATGCAGGACGAAAATTACATCAATAACAATTTCGTCATCATGTGTACTGAAAAGGGTATCATCAAGAAGACTGCGCTTGAAGCATATTCGAGACCACGTCAGGGCGGCATTACGGCTATCACGATTCACGAGGGAGACCGGTTGCTGAATGCTACAATGACGAATGGAAAAAATCACATTATCATCGCGAAGAGCGAAGGTAAAGCGGTGCACTTCCATGAAAAGCAAGTTCGCCCAATGGGACGCACTGCGGCAGGTGTGAGAGCCGTGTCCTTCGATTCTGATAGCGACAGGGTGATCGGGATGGTTTGCGTGACACGGCCGGATGCGAATCTGCTTGTTGTATCTGAGAATGGATATGGAAAACGCTCCCTTATCGATGATTACCGCATTACGAACCGTGGCGGTAAAGGTGTAAAGACGTTGAACATCACGGATAAAACTGGCAAACTTGTTGCAATTAAGGAAGTCGGTGATGATGATGAGCTGATGATTATCAACAGGTCTGGCATCACCATCCGCATTAAGGTAGACGAGCTTCGTATTATGGGACGCGCTACGCAAGGTGTCCGGCTTATTAAGCTTAACGATGACGACCGGATATCCTCTATTGAGAAGATCCAAAGCGTAGAGTCGGAGATAAAAGCCGAAAAGCAGAACGAGGAAGCGCCAGGCTTTGATGACGCTGTTGAGCCACCAGTGGATGGGATGGATGATATCGGTGATGACAGCGAGGCACCCGCAACAGAAGAATAGTTAATTAAAAACAACATAATAACCTATAACTTAACTAACGACGATGAAAAAGATAGCGTTTATGTTTTTGATGCTCGCTGCAATCAGCCTGCAGGCACAGAAACAACCGAAGCCCAATCTAAATAAGGTTCTTTCGATGCTTCAGGAAGGAAAACTTGCTGAAGCGAAAGATATGGCAGATGCTGCCACCACTTATGAGAAAACAAAAGATGATGGAAAGACGTGGTATTACCGCGGGCTGGTTTATGCTACCATTGACACAACGGCGGGTAACCCGGTGAAAGAGTCAGTAAATGATCCTTTTGGAATCGCCATGAAGTCTTTTGCAAAGGCGGATTCTATTGATTCCAATAATGAATTTTTTGTTTCTTCTTCGGCGGGGATTTTCACCAAATCGCAGCAGATGGAAATGCTTGCCAATCACTATTTGAATACTGCGTTAAAGCAGTACCAGGAAGAACCGATTGCGTCGCTTGAAAATATGGACAAAACTAAGAAAATAGCTGAGACGCAATTGAAAACCTATGCGAACGATACACTGACTTATTATGTGGGTGCTCTTGTTGCAAATGAGCAGGAGCAGTGGGACCGTGCCATCGAAGATGCAACGAAGTATATAGAAAAGGGTGGCACATCGAGAGATATGTATCTGATACTTTATCAGATATATTCTCGTGAGGAGTCAAAGATGGATTCAGTGAAAGCGCTTGAAATTGTTCGTGCTGCTAAAAAGAAGTTTACATCTGACGCTACTTTTCCGCGCATCGAGATCGAAATGCTGGTTCAACAAAATAAGGTTGAAGAAGCAAAAGCAAATTTAAAGGAGCAACTCAATCGGGAACCCAACGATAAGCAGCTCCACTATTTCCTCGGTTACATTAATACAACATTGAAGCTTCATGAAGAAGCAAGGGAAAATTTCGTAGCAGCGTTGAAAGTTGATCCAACTTATTTTGATGCGCAATATGCTCTCGCAAACACTTATTTGATTGACGTAGATAAACTCACAAAGGAATGGAGTGCTGTGGGTAGCTCACAAGCAGAGAGTAAAAAGAGAAGCGAGCTTATTCAGAAGCGTGTGAAAGCCGCCGAGACTGCCATTCCGTATCTGGAGAAAGCAGAGCAAATGAAGGCGCCAGATTCTGACACCCAAATTGAGGTGCTGGAGAAATTGAAGCTATTGTACTACTATACAGCGGACGACAAGAACACCGCACGCGTTGCGCAAAAGCTCAAAGCCTTGGGTGCAGACGAGTAACAAAGAACGCCGACAATTTATAAAAGCCAGCACTTAGTGCTGGCTTTTTGATTTTGAACGTTATCGCAGCTTTGCCTGTTCTCACATAGACCATAGCAAAAAAACGCTATCTTTACCAACTGCCATTAAGCAGTTAATTTTTTAATCAGTGACTTTTAGAGATTTTCAATTCGATTCCAGGCTTCAGGATGGCTTAGATTCGATGGGTTTTGAAAAACCCACACCAATTCAGCAACAGACAATTCCGCTTATTCTTGAAAACAAGGATATTATAGCGTGTGCTCAGACAGGCACGGGAAAAACAGCTGCATACATTTTGCCCATACTGAACAAAATTATGCATGCTGAAAACCGGCACCTCAACACGTTGATCATTGCGCCAACGCGAGAGCTTGCGCAACAGATCGATCAGCAGGTTGAGGGTTTGGGTTATTTCCTCGGCGTAAGCTCCATTCCAATTTTCGGGGGCAACGACGGATCAACCTGGGATCAGCAGCGTAAAGCGATGGAGGAGGGTGCGGACATTATTGTCGCAACGCCAGGCCGTTTGATTTCATTTATTGCATCGGGAAGAATCAACTTTAGCCATCTTCAACATCTGGTGCTGGATGAAGCAGACCGTATGCTCGATATGGGCTTTTATGAAGATATCGTTGGCATCATCAACCATTTGCCTGTGCAGCGGCAAACGTTGCTGTTCTCGGCAACGATGCCTCCGAAGATCAGGACGCTCGCAAATAAAATTTTGAAAAGCCCGGCAGAGATAAATATCGCCATCTCGAAACCAGCAGAGGGGATTAAGCAACTTGCATATATGGTTTATGACCATCAAAAAGCGGCATTGCTGAAACAGGTTCTCGAGAAGGATAATCATCGAAGCATTATCATTTTTTCAAATTCAAAAGAGAATGTGAAAAAGCTGGGATATGAGCTTGCAAAGAAGGGCCTGAACATAAAAGCGTTCCACAGTGACCTTGAGCAGGCTGAGCGCGAAGCAATCATGAACCAGTTCAGAAATCGTCAGCTTCGAATCTTACTTGGAACCGATATTATTTCAAGAGGAATTGATATCGAGGGTATCGGGCTCGTAGTGAATTATGATACACCTCACGATGCTGAGGACTATGTTCACCGCATTGGCCGTACGGCTCGGGCAGAATCAACCGGCATCGCGGTGACGTTTATTAATGAGAAAGATCAGCCTAAGTTCCATCGGATTGAACGGCTAATCGGTTATGAGGTAGAGAAATTACCGCTCCCGGAAGGCATGGGTGAAGCACCACAATACAATCCCGCGGCAAAAACGAAAAAGCGGTTCGATCCGCGAAACAAATTCCGCCGGAAAAAGTCGGGTGGGAGCCGGCCTCAGGGGTAATACAGCGTGCAGCATCCGCTCGAGGAATTGTTAACTCGCACGACTTCGTCACCAGCTGTGGTCTATAATTTACAGCACGTCTCTTAGCTGGTTCTTTGTGTGTTGCACTTTGTTTTTGTCATTGGCGTTCCAAAGATACATTCCCACTCCAAGGAGCAGATAAAACCCAGCGACAATGGCAAAGCCGGCGAATTCGTGATCCATAGAGTTATTGATCACAAGGGCGACCATCACACTCAGGAATATCAGAAAAAGTATTGAGCAGAAGGCTGCGACTGCAAGTTTCAACACCTTCGCGATCGCTTCCTGTGTATCCTCCTTGATGTTCTCCTTCAAACTTTTCACCTCTCGTTTCGCATAACGAAAAGGCGCTATAACAGCTCCCGCTGCTTTGTAAAATAAGTCCATTGCCATAACCGATCAGGATAAAGTGTAACTTCTTTCTGTAACGACTGTAGATGTAACCACACCATCTTCTTCAAGCTGCTTCAAATGTTTTTTTGCAAGCGCTTTGTCAATAAAACGATCAGCTTCTTCCCTGATTTTTCTGCGCGTTGCCCTTCCCGATTCAGGTGCTACCAATAGTCCGAGGACATAGCCCATTCCCACACCCAATACAAATATCAAACTCGTCTTCATTTTTGTAGTTTTTAATTAAAGCATTAATTCTATACCTGACACCTTTAAAACTTCATCAATCATCTTCGCAGAAAACATTACACAAAAAGGGCGCGCCAGCATATCAAAACGGATATCCAATGGCTATGTTGAGTATAAGATTCTCACCTCGCCAGTTGCTGCTGCCAAATGCGACTTCATCCCACACCCAACGCTCGCCTTCTGGCAGCCATGGTTTCCGAACGGGAAATGCAAGATCAAATCGCAATACGAAAAATGTAAAGTCCAGACGTAAGCCCACTCCTGTACCGACAGCCAATTCATTTAGTATCTCTTTGCGTTCTATCTTACCAGCAATTCGTGTTACATCACCTTCTGTTACGGTGCGTGAAGTGTCGGCACGAAGTAGCCAGATGTTTCCGGCGTCTATGAAGACTGCAGTTTTGATGGTCTTTGAAATTGAGAACCGATGTTCAGCGTTCGCCTCTATTTTCACATCTCCGCGTTGATCCAGGAACAATCGACTATTCTCTGATTGGTTATCTTCTTTCACGTAGTAGGTTCCAGGTCCAAGTGAACGAGCAGGAAATGCACGCAAGCTTGTTGATCCGCCAACAGCAAACTGTTTGATGTAAGGCATCGTCAGCGAATTCCCATATGCATAACCAATGCCTGTTGTGAATCTTGTGACGAACTGGTTTTGTTCATCCAACTGAAAGTAGTGCCTGAAATCTATTTCGCCCCGAATGAATTGTGAATAAGGTGAACCGAATATTTCAGCTGCTGCGATGTCCTGATCCTGTTCAAAGCTTCGCCCTTTCAGCAACTGAATAAGATTTCCAGCGACATCCACCTTGGCGTTGAAATAAATGTGATTCGGTTCGATCTCTCGTTCCCGGAATTTTTCATTATGGCGCTCGCTTAACTGTGTGTTAATCGTGTAACTGTATCGCGCGCCTGGGATAAATTGATTAGTCAGCGATCGTTTTAGAAAAGGATTTTCATCAAGGTGGTTTTGAAATTCCGTTGATGTCTGACCGAGTTGAACAAAATTCAGATCGATTGGATAAAACTCGTGATTCTTCAACGTGTTTTCACGCCACGTATATCCGAAGCCAAAATTAAATGAATTCAGGGTGAAAAAACCGAGACGACGCTGCAGCCGCGAGGCGAGTACAACTTCGGTCGTTGGCAAGTATTTCTTTGTTGGATAATTCTTCTTGAATGGCGTGATGAAACGTGGCATCGATAAACGCGCTTCACCTCCTAGTTCAAGCGCATTCAGCGCGCCGTTCTGTTTCCTTCCGATCTGAACTTCATATCCGGAAGAAAGGCTAAGCTCCAGGCGGTCGGAGTGGCGCAGCGCGTTCCTGTTTGTAAACGTGATCATCAATCCCGGTCCGACAAAGTTGTTTGACTTAGATGTTGCCTGAAACTCCGCGCGAATGGATTTCTTCATAAATGGCGTCATGAAGATGCTTGCGTCAAGGGTTGCTGAGTCGGTCTTGGACTCATTGAACTTGATATTGACAAACTTGAATGCACCCAGCGTCATCAGGTGGCTCAAGGTATACTCTTCATCAATCCTTCGATAGACCCTACCCGGCCTTAACCCAATGACGTTAGTAATGCTGCGCGGATTGAAGTTATTGAGCCTGCTGATGTAATTGAATCCCATCACTTTTACAGTGTCTGCCGGGCGCATCTTGTTCGTGTCAAGTGATAGCGTGAAATCGGGGTATATATTTACTTTGCCGATGCGGTATTTTCGTTTGGCCGCTACCGGCACACCTTGTTCAAGCTTCAAACGTAAGTCAACCTCAAGGTCGCCGACAGTTGAATCAGCTTCGAAGATCAGGTGCTGGTCATCGAAGTAATAGAAGCCCAGGTTTTCGAGCGCTTCTTCAAGGCGTTCCTGTTCGGCTTTTAATCGCTCGAGGTTATATCGTTGCCCCGGTTTCAGGTATGAATCCTTTCTTAAAGAATCAATGTCCTGAAATAGCGTGTCGATGATCGGCGTTTCGATTTTTCTGAAACGATATGGTCTGTGTACATAAGCGGTATACTGTATCTTTCCTTTCTTTCCATCAATCTCGGTTTCAGATTCAACGCGTGATTGAAAGTAGCCGTTGTTTTTCAGGTGGCCAGCAAGCAGATCTACCGTCTTATCTGCATCCACATCACTCATGTACACAGGTGCCTGGCCAATCTTGTTTTTCAGGAAACTCTTCAGCCCTCGTTTCTCGGGCTCGCCGACCTTGTACCATACCCATAGCGTTGGGCGCATTCCAAGAATTGTAGTGTTCGGTTTCGGATTGATATTCGTGTAAAGTAGTTCTTTGATCTTCCCTTTGGCTCGCACCCGGCCGCTTGGGATGAGCTTAACATCGGATTTTGTATAGAGGATCTTTCCTTCAGGGACTTGCTTCAGTGCGGTGCAGCCGGACAGCACGACGACCATCGAGATCACGAACAGGCTTGCGAATCCTGCGTGTGTCAAAAATCCAATGTTAGTCTTTCTTCTTCTCATTTGCCCTGAATAGTTCACTCAATAAATTATAATCCTTTACATAGATGAGCCCGGTTCCTGTTTCGGTTAACTGCCCGTCGATCATATCGTAATCGCTATTCCTGAAACCAATGATGCGGAACCTTCCATCTTCAGTAAGTTTGTATTCAAGTGCGAGATCGCCTATGTAATCCGATACATCTTCGTTTGTTTGCCCCTCGACACCCACGTTGCCTGCTACTTTCACAACTAGCCGGTCGTTAAATAAAGTCTTTGAAAGTCCAAGCTGAAGATCGGTTTGTCCTTCAGCGCTACCTGACGAATAATCTTCATACGATTTAATATCAAAACTAAGTTCAACACCGCGCACGTTTTCAGATAGCCGGTTGAGTTGTTCAGTTAACATTTTGCTCACGCTGCTCCGCGCTGTTGCTTCAAAACTTTGCGCGCCCTGATTTTCAAAAGGATTATCAGAGATAAACCGTTTAAGGATCAGCAACGCAAACACCTGTTTGTTGAGATCCGATTCGCGTGTATTGATATCCTGAAGTTTTGAGTAGACAAGACCGCCACCGTAATTTCTTTCGGCCATAGGCATGTCGAGCCTAAAGCTAATTTCCGGACTTAACATTTTTCCCTTGATATTCAGGTACACCTGAAATGGTAGTCGTTGTTTGTACTGATTCAGTTGGTCGGGATTTGTTACCTGATTGGCGATTAGATCGATCGGCGCAGTTTCCACATCGTAAATTGCAGACAGATCCATTGATGCATTCATCACGTCGCCAGTCCAGGTCATGGTGCTTCCTTCGGCGATCTGAAACTCGCGTTTTACAAACTTGTAGAAAGAGAGATTATAAGTTCCCTCTTTGATCTCATATCGGCCTGAGAGGTTCATATCGCCTGTAGGATCCATCTCAAGCGTTAGTGTTGTGTTTCCACGTACAGTAAGCTGGTCACCTGTTGTGGGATCGATTACGACCGTAAATTGTTCTTCCTCGGTTAGATCGATGCGGGCTGTAAGGTCGAGACCTGTGAAGCCTGATTTAACTGTGTCCGATTTGTCGATTGTCTTCATAAATTTATCACCTTCAAACGTACGGTCGATAAATCGTACAATACCCTCTTGCTCCATTACGCCAGGGCCGCTTTTCGGTACGATGTACGTGAGGTGGCTATCTCCACTAAGGCCAACAACCAGATCTACAACTGGCTGGGTACTGGTGCCGGTTATTTTTGCAGTTGCGTCAATATCAATAAGTCCATAAAACAATTCATTATCATCTTCGGTTGTATTAAGTAATCGGAACTTATCGGTCTCGAGGTTAAGATTAAGAGCGAAAGTCGAGTAGTCGTGTGTTTCGATCATGCCATCGATGGTGGCTTTGTTCTTGTCATTATCGAGGATTTCGAATTGATCGAAAGTAATGCCGCGGTTGTCAAGTACGATGGTTTCATCTTCAATCATGAAACTACTATTTACGTAGGTGGAGAATAGCGCAACATCATGGAAGTTGAATCGGCCATCAATACCTGGTTTTTTAGGTGAACCTTTCACATGGATTCTTCCGGTCACCAACCCTTTGAGGTCTTGAAGCTGACCTCCGGTTAAAGGCTCGACGGTAGCAAGGGCAAATTTCGCGATGGTTGCACGAATGTCCATTGACGAATTTTCACCTGTAATGTAGAAACCGTCAGCCTGTACATTGTTTTGTTTACCTTCAATTCCGAAGCCTACGTCATATCTGTTGATTGTCTTTCGCTCAACAGCAAAACGCACATCGCCCCATGGGACATCAGAGGTTCGGAAGTCCCTAATACCCAGGTCGGCTGTGAACGTCATATTCGCGGTATCGGGAACTATAAGTATATCTCCGTGCAGCAGTCCTGATGCAGCCTTTTCTTTATTGATCATGCTCACGAGGTATTCCAGATTCAGCTCACGAAATCCGATGAGAAGGGTAGAGGTGTCATCGTCCTTTGAATCGATGATGATTTTCTCGCGGATGTTCGACAGTTCAATATTGTGTGCAATAAGCTTTTTTCCGCCGAACCTGAAGTAGTTGTCTGGTGACACTTGCCAGTCTACATAGTTTAATTTTACTGCATCGGGCCGAAGATGAAATTGAAATTGCTTATTGCTTAAGCTGTTGAAAATTCCGCCGATAACGTATTTCTGAACATCTGCTGAGTCCAGGATAATGACATCTGTAACAATTTTATTGTTGGCGACCGTGCCAACGAATTCGAGGCCGTCTATTTTCGTCGAATCGTATAAAAGTTTGTCGACAGTGAAAGTGTAGGTCAGCTCGTCGGAGTCTGAATTTGTTTTCATCGCGAACGATTTTACTCCCACGGGTCCGTATTGAAGATTTTTTATATCAAGACTTATATCAAGAATTTTAGCTTCACTGTCGAACTGCCCTTTGAATTTCCCCGGTTCAAATGCTGTCAGTTGTGGAATAAGGATGTCAGTTAATAATTCTGTTTTCTTAAGGTTCAACTCGAAATTGAAGTACTGTCGTCCTGGATCTTCCTTCCGCGCGAGCGTTGTGTCGTGGAGATTGTAATATGTGTTGAAGTATTCACGTAGTGCGGTTGGAAGTTTAAAGATGTTGAATGAGCCCTCGAATTTTCCACTAAGCAGATCCGAATTTATGGTCAGTTCCGAATGACCGGTTTGATCGAGCGATGCAAACAGCAATGAGTCGACGGCATACAGATCTTTGCCATTGTGTATCGCCACTTTCCGTAAGCCGAAGTCACCATTGATTACCTGGAAGTCGGCTGTCGCAAGATTTGCTACCAGCGTGCCGCGTGCGCGTAATGGTTTATCTGAGAGATGAAGCGCCTCGAAGTTGATGTTCCGCAGATCAAATGTAATGTTGTACCTGGGAATTTCGTTTGCATAGCTGACGTCGCCAGCAAGGAGGAACTCCAGGTTTTGGTCTTTCATCGAGGCCTGACCCGAATAAACGCTGTTTACGATTGTACCGTCGACGTTGAAATTTTTGTATAAGTAGTCTTTATATCCAAAGCTGTTGATGGTGGCGGCAAACGTTCCGTTCATTTCTGTCGGCGTCAACCCGCGCGCATCAATGGAGGCTATCATGTTTAGTTTTCCGATGGTATCGGGATTATCAAGGATGTAGCCTACGTCAAGATCTGCCACTTTCACTTTGATGTCATATCCGCGTTCGGCTGAAAGTGAATCAACGTTGAACTTTCCTCCGGCCTCTACGTTACCCACGCTGGATGCGAGTTTTGTACTAAATGTCGATTTCGAGAATGAGCCGGTATACCTCGCGGTGATGTTGACCCAACCTGGAAGATTAATGCTTTGCATCAGGTTCGGAGGTAAAATGCCGCCGAGATCGCTGGCTGTTGTGTAAAGTTTTTGTACATCGACGTCCATGGTTAGCTTTTTCACGTCTGGTAAGCCGCGAATGTTGCCATCCATTTTCAATTCTGTCTTTGAGAACGCGTTCACGTTCATGTGTGCTACCTGAATATCATCGACTGTTCCCTTTGCTTCCGCATCGAGATATACTTTAGCGTTTGTTTTGATGGCCAGCGGGAGACTGTCTTTTAACGAAGGGTTAAAGTACAGTATGTCTCGCCAGCCCACGGATGTTTTGTTGATATTGGCTGTAAAGTTTGTTTTATTAGGTTGCGTCGTTATCTCGGCTAATGATGGATATTTTGCCTGCATGTCAAGTTGAAACCTGCTATTACCGGTAACGAGAATGAAATCCTTTACATCAACTCCATTTTGGCGAAGATCAATTGACGTGTGAAATGATTTGACTTCGAATCCACTTTTTTCCCGAAACGCCAGGTTATCAAGATTGCATTTGATGTCCGATCCGAACATCATCAGGTTTGATGCGTCAAGGTTAAGGTTGGTGATCCACAGGTGACTAAAATCCAAAGCGTTTTTAACGACGGGCTTTGTGTGATCGTAAAACTGCACGGCGTTGTTCTTCATGTCGACCTCGGCAAGTGTTATTCTCCATGGTTTGCTCTCGGCTATCTTCTCTGCTGTGGGCTCGGGATCGGCCTGGCTTTTCGTTGTTACCAATGAGTCGCCGCGCTGCTGATAAGAAACAAATGTTTTATTCAGGACTAGTCGCTTCAGGTCAATTTGCTGGTCTCTTAAGTTGATGTTATCCGTTTCCAATGTTGCATCCGTTAGATCCAGTCGCAGCATTTGTCCCATAGCCTGTTGGTGGAAATTGACCTTGATGTTATTCAGCGTAACTTCCGCAACACCGACGTCATAGGTAATTGGTTGCTTCTCTTCAGCCACTTCTTCTGTTACCTCGGGCTGTTTTGTCTGAAGTATGTTAGCACGTGTGTCAGCGAGCATGATTTTATCAACCATAACTTTCATGCTGTCAAGATTGAATTCACTGATCGATACCTGGAAGTCGCCAAGAAAAAGATCTGCGATGTTGCCTGTCAGGTAATCATGGTATTGAGCGTTGATGTTCTTGAACTCAATTTCTTCAATTGAGAATTCGAACCCTTTTTGCTCGAGCGTATCCGGTGTTGCAGTTGAATCGCCGGCAAAGGCTTTCAGAATGTAACTAAAATTGTAGCTGCTGTCGTTTTCGGGCCGATGGATATAGGCTTTACAATTCTCCAGGTAAATTTCGTTAAGCTGAATTTCCCGGCGTGTTAGGGCCCAAAGGTCGGTGTCGACCGAAAACTTTCCTGCATATAACAACGTGTCCTGATTTTGATCTTCGAAGTAAAGTCCTTCGAGGACAATTGATTTAGGAAAGGAGATACTGATGTGATCCAGTGAAACGTCGGTTCCTACCTTTTCTTCTAAAAAGGAAATTGCTTTTTGAGTAATCTTATTTTGAATCGGTGGCAGTTGTATGAGCAATGCAACGGTCACCAGCAACAGGATGATTGACAATACTACCCATCCGAATATTTTCAGGGACTTTATCAGAATGCCTTTGCCCTTTCTTTTCTCACTCATGAAAGCTTACACTAAATCTGATTTGCAGTTCGAAAAAGTTATGCCGGATACATTTATGGTTTTCTTGATCAGCCTTCCGCAGGCAAAGGTGTTGGGTACGATTTTCTACACGGAAAGCTGTTCGATGGTTATCTGCAATTGGCAAGGAAGTGTAATTACAACGAACCGGCAGGATGGCATATTAATAGAACCACCGATGTGTCGGATCACCATACTCAATGAAATTTCGAAAGCTTTTAATTAGTCTCGCAGAGATCTTTGCCTTTTTGAAAAGGGTGATCAAGCATTTCTTTTTGCCACCTTACGAAGGCCGCGAAATATTGCGGCAGTGTTTCCTGGTCGGAAATAAGTCGTTGTTCCTTATTACGTTCACCGCATTCCTTGCAGGTATCGTATTTACAAAGCAATCCCGTCCGTCTTTGGCTTCGTTCGGTGCCGAATCATGGTTACCATCACTTGTTTCCCAAGCGGTGATCAGGTCACTCGGCCCCTTGATCACCGGGTTGATCTGCGCAGGAAAGCTTGGCTCTAATATTGGCGCTGAGCTCGGCAGTATGCAGGTGAGCGAACAGATTGATGCCATGGAAGTGTCAGGTACTCGTCCTTTTTCATATCTGGTAATCAGCCGCGTGACAGCCACGACTTTAATGCTTCCGATCCTGGTTGTTTACGCTGACATAGTAGCGTTACTCGGCTCTTTCATGACTGTCAATTTCTTCAATAGTTCCAGTTTCATGTTGTACTTCAATGAAGTAGCCGCGAATATCTCATACCTCGATATCTTCTCATCATTGATCAAATCCGCTTTTTTCGGATTCGCGATTGGCATTGTGGGATGTTATGCCGGATATCACTCTGAAAAGGGAACAACAGGCGTTGGAAAGGCCGCAAACACATCCGTAGTCGTATCCATGATATTAATTTTTGTCATCGACTTATTGTCGCTTCAGTTTATTAATCTTTTCCGCCGATGAAAGACACGAAGGTACATACGATGGCGAGCACAATACCCGGCAGCAGAAAGGAAGACATTGTTGTTACGATTAAAGAACTGAAAAAGTCTTTTGGAGATCACGCTGTGCTAAATGGCGTAAACCTGAAGTTGTTTCAAAGCGAGAACCTGGTGATTCTCGGTCGATCTGGAACTGGAAAATCAGTACTGATCAAATGTATGGTCGGATTGATTCGTCCTGACAGTGGTTATATAAACATTCTCGGTCAGGATGTGTCGAAGCTTTCCGTTAAAGAAATGAATGAGCTTCGATTGAAGATCGGTTTTTCATTTCAGGGAAGCGCCCTTTACGACTCGATGACCGTCCGCGAAAACCTTGAGTTTCCGTTAAAGCGAAATCTTGGTATACATGACAAGAAGAAGCTCAATGAAATGGTGATGACTGCGCTGGAGGATGTCGGACTCGCCGAGGCGGTAAACAAGATGCCTGCAGAGCTTTCTGGGGGGATGAAGAAGCGAGTGGGAATTGCACGTACGTTGATCCTGAAACCTGAAATTATGCTGTACGACGAACCAACGGCGGGGCTGGATCCCATCACGTCAACAGAGATCAACGAATTAATACTTTCCGTCAGGGAGAAATACCACACGTCGTCAATCATCATTACGCACGACATCAGTAGTGCCAGGGAAACTTCTGATCGGGTGATCGGACTTGTGAATGGTAAATGTAAAATAGAAGGAACATTTGAACAGCTGAAAAGCGCGGGTGATCCGGATTTGGAACCGTTTTTTAAGTACTAATCTATATGGAAACAAAAGAAGTAGCACAGCAAGTGAAATTAGGGGCCTTTGTTCTTGTCGGCATTGCTCTATTTCTAACGGCAGTTTTTTTTATAGGCAGCGAGAATAATATTTTCAGCCGAACGTTCACAATCTCTGCAGTTTTTAAGAATGTGGAGGGATTGAAGGAAGGTGATAATGTGTGGCTTTCCGGAGTGAAGATCGGAACGGTTACGGGAGTTCAAATCGTTGCCGACGGACGCGTAATTGTAACACTTTCGCTGAAACACAATCAACACCAATTCATTGCTGATGACGCCACTGCTTCAGTCGGTTCTGACGGCCTTGTAGGTAACAAGCTCGTGGTTATTCGGCCAGGAAAATCGGGCGAAGTTATTACTGATGGTGATACGCTCAACTCAATGTCTCCAACAGACACGCAGGAGTTGATCAACATTGCAAAAGATGTTGGCGAAAATACGCGTTCCCTTACAGGCGACCTGAAGCTCATTGCGCAGAAGGTAAACGAGGGCCAGGGCATCGTTGGTGAGTTGTTTAACGATGGGGCTATTGCGCAGGATTTGCGGGCAGCGGTGGCCAGTCTGAAAACAACAGGTGATAACACGGCAAAGCTTTCGGCTGAGCTGAAACTGCTACTGGCGGATATGCGTTCAGGTGATGGATTGCTTCCTGCGTTGATATCCGATACGGCTTATAAGCAAACCTTCACGACCGCCATGAAGAACGTTGAGCAAGTGAGCGCGCATGCAAATGTGGTAGCTGGCAATCTTGAGAAGGTGGCTGCAAATCTCAATAGTACCGACAACGCCGTTGGTGTCCTTTTGCAGGATTCCGCATTTGCGATGAAGTTGCGCGAGACGATGTACAATACGGAGCAGGCAACCGAGAAACTTGACGAGAACATGGAGGCCCTTCGCCATAACTTCCTGTTCAGGCGCTATTTCCGGAAGCAGGAAAAAAGAAATAAGGACAACGAAGAAGATGCGGGAAGCTCCAAGGGCAACATCAGCGCGAAGAAGTAGCTTTTGATTTTGTCTTTTTTACTTTCGATTTGACCCTGTCGAAGATTGTTTTGACAGGGTTTTTTCTTTCCTGTTCGATTGTAGTTTCATCGCCGAGCAACATTGCCCATGGCTTCAGGTTGGGTACGCGTTCAAAGATGAGTTTGAGCGCGGCAAGGGCTGGAATTGCGAGGAACATGCCCGCCACCCCACACAACGCTCCCGCTATAAGTACTCCCAGTATAATAGCCAACGCATTTAGCTTTACTTTATTGCCTACAATCATTGGCATCAGAAAATTATTATCGATTACCTGGACGGACATCAATACCCCCGAAGCCCACACTGCATCAATTGGATTCGGAGATGATACAAGGGTGATGGTAATTGCTATAACATTCGCGATGAGCATTCCGATATACGGAACAATATTCAGCAACGCCGACAAGAACCCAAGAAATACCGCATACTTTATGTCCAGGAAGAAGAATCCGATTGTGTTTAAAGTGAATACAATTGATACCTGGATAAGCAGACCGGTTAAATATTGGTGAGACATTAACTGCGACTCCTGCAAAACCTCTCTTACTTTGTCTTCATCATCATTCGCAAAAATGCTGATGAGAAATTTCTTGATCATGTCTTTATGATAGAGGATCAGAAATGTATATACCGGAAGGAAAATGATGTACGAGATCACGCCGGTCAGCGTCAGCACCGTTCGGCTAAGCAGGCCCTGGTTGGTGGTCATCTTTTCGGCTGTTTCGTCGATGTATTCCTGCTGCTGCTTGTAGCCAATGTGGAAATTATCGTAAACCCATTGCTGCCCCTCCCACACCAAAGTTCTGAATCTTTTTTCAAGTGTTGGAAAATCGTCAAAGAAGCTTCCTATTTGAGCGGACAGGAAATAAATCACGGCGCCGATAAGAATGAGCGCAACCAGTAATGTGATCGTGATGGAAGGGATCTTTCCAAACCGCCATAACTGCAGTTTATTGATCACGGGTAAAAGCAGGGTAGCTAAGAGCACAGAGAAAAAGAATGGTAGAAGAATAGCTTTGCCCAGATACAGCGCGACGGCCAGCAGCGCGAGTGTGACAATCGTTAGTCCGAAGCGTAAGTAAAACGGAGAGCGCTCTGCATCTGTCATAACAGAGCGTCGGTTAAAAAGACATGCCCGTGTGTAAATTGATCTACAAGACATTAAACTATATACGACATCCTCCCGCCGTTTGATTGGTATAATCTTTACGATACATCCTTGAAATTTCTGATATGGAGGAGCTACTTACCACAGAAGGTATCATCAGTTTGCTGACGCTTACATTTCTTGAGATCGTGCTCGGAATTGATAACATCGTTTTCATCTCAATTACCGCAGGACGATTGCCGCTGGAGCAACAAGCTAAAGCGAGGACACTTGGCATTACAATGGCACTGGTCGTCAGGATTCTGTTGTTGCTAACTGTAAGCTGGATCATTGGGCTAAAGGAACCGTTTATCACATTCAGGGAGTTTGAGCTAAGTTTCCGCGACATCATTTTGATCCTGGGTGGTTTATTCCTTTTAGGGAAAAGCACGTCCGAAATGCACGCCAAGCTGGAAGGAGAGAGCGAAGACCAGAAAAGCGTAAAGGTTCTAACACTGCGATCAGCAATCATCCAGATCATTCTGCTTGACGTAGTTTTTTCTTTCGATTCTATTCTCACCGCAGTAGGGCTTGTCGAGAACGTTGTAATCATTATCATCGCCATCGTCGTGTCACTGGCGGTAATGCTCATTTTTGCAAAACGTATCAGTGACTTTATTAATAAGCATCCGACCATGAAGCTATTGGCGATTTCATTCCTGATGATGATTGGCCTTGTGTTGGTGATTGAAGGATTGCATGTACACGTGCCGAAAGGTTACATCTACTTTGCAATGGCCTTTGCGCTGGTGATTGAGATATTGAACATGAAAATGCGGAAGAAACAGAAGCCGGTTGAACTGCGTGAAACAGGCACGGTTCGGGAGCAAAAGTTGGTAGGGGAGAACAGGCATCCAGTTAGACGAAAACAATGAAAACTAAATGATATGAAAAAGATAGGGCTTTTAAGCATGTTCCTGATGCTGTTGACTGTCACCAGTTGTGAGTTGGTTGGCGATATTTTCAGCGCAGGATTTTACACCGGATTATTCCTTGTTGTTGGCATTGCGGTGGTGATCATCTGGTTATTCGCGCGTAGACGGTAATAATTGCAGATCACGCGGCGGTGCCGAGTGACAATCATTTTTAGTATTTGATATGAAGCAGACAAACAAAACGAACAAAATATGCAATCAGAACAAAGGATGACATTTACAACCGAGGCGGACCACGGCGTTTTACCTCCTTCAACAAGCTCCTCCAATATAAATGTTGGAGCAGCGGAACGTGTAGCTTCGGCCCTTGCAGGTGGCGCACTTGCAGCTTACGGAATAAAGAATCTTTTCTCCCCATCAGGAGTATTTACAATTTTGGCAGGTGGGATGCTATTGCAACGCGGGCTCACCGGATATTGCATGGTAAATAAAGCCATCGGTCGTAATACGAATACGGGCTACGATCGTAAAACCGAGGCTGTTGAAGTTTACGAAACTTTACACATTGATAAGACGCCAGCAGAAGTATACGCTTTCTGGCGAAAGCTTGAGAACCTGCCGTTGTTTATGAAGCACCTGAAAAAGGTGGAGGAGCTAGATGCAATGAACTCAGTTTGGACTGCGCACGTTCCTGGCAACCTGACGACGATTAAATGGAAAGCCATGATCGATGAAGATATTCCAAATGAGATGATATCATGGTCTTCGCTACCGGGTTCAACAATCGACAATGCAGGCGAAGTCCGGTTCATCAACTCAATGGGCGGCACGCAACTCACTGTCTTGATGAGTTACCGACTGCCGGCCGGGGAACTTGGTTCGGTGGCAGGGAAACTTGTCAATCCATCCGTTGAGAAAATGATCAGAGAAGATCTCGCGCGGTTTAAGAGCATGATGGAAGCAGGGGAGTTTACAACGATTGATGATTTATCAACACCCTCGTTGGCTGTACACACACCAACTGAGCTCGTGTCAGGTCGCCAATCAGACGAAAGTCCTGCAACGGCAAGCAGAGAGGGACGGAAGGGTAGAGGCTCACGGAAGAAGCCGGATGTTACTGGCAACAAGCCACTCGAACAGAGTACGCATTTTCCTGATCCTGATGCCGGGAAGGGTTACGGTGATAGCTTTTAATAGGAGGTCTTTGAAAAAAGCTGTCGATGAATTCGATGGCTTTTTTGTTTGCTATCCGTGCACTGCTGTAAATGATGAAAATGGATTTTGACATTCCTGCACTGTGCTCAGGGGAACGTACTGACATACTTCTGAAAATTCCTTCCATAGCTGTTGCACAGCCTCATTTACATGGGCAGCGTCGATTGCCTCTTTCGATTTCCATCCAAATATCTCAATAATGGTTCCATCTGCCGACTGAATAACGGTTGCTTTTCGTTCGGATACAAGGTTTTCCTTGTTGAGAATATTCCAGTGAATTTGTGTAAGCTGAATTAATCTGGCTTCTTTTCCAGGTATAGGTTAGGCGACGATGACAACCTGCTCCATAGTTGATAAGTTAATGGTTGATCTGCTAAGGAACTTTGGCGCATATTTGCCGGTTGTCACAAGGTCGAAAAATCGTTTCCTATTTCAAAAACAGATGAACAAACCATGTTAAAAATTCCGGTATCCATGCTTGATCTCGCTACTGTCATTCAAGGCGATGATAGTCATCGGAAAGCATTTGAACGTAGCTTGGGATATGCACAACACGCAGAGAAGCTTGGCTATAGGCGATATTGGTTCGCTGAGCATCATAACATGGAAAGCGTTGCTTCGGCGGCAACTTCGGTTTTGATTGCATTTGTTGCCAGTGGGACATCAACAATACGATTGGGAGCTGGCGGTATCATGCTTCCGAATCATTCGCCGCTTGTAATTGCCGAACAGTTTGGAACACTTGCCTCTTTATATCCGGGGCGAATCGACCTTGGGTTGGGTCGTGCGCCGGGAACCGATCCAATCACTTCGCAAGCGCTGCGCCGAAATTTGCAAAGCGACGTCGATAACTTTCCTGATGATGTTGTTGAGCTTTTGAACTACATGGGTGATCGCGATGACAAAGCTCCTGTAAAGGCTATTCCAGGTGTTGGCACGCACGTACCCGTTTGGTTGCTCGGTTCCAGTACTTATAGCGCCCAACTTGCCGCGCTGCTGGGGCTTCCGTTTGCATTCGCATCTCATTTTGCACCAACCTATCTTCATCAAGCAATCGCTCTTTATAAGCAAAATTTCCGTCCCTCGAAATATTTGGATAAACCATATGTGATGGCCTGTGTGAATGTGATTGTCGGAGAAACGGATGAAGAAGCAGCATGGCTCTCTACTTCTTTCCATCAGCTAGCGTTGGGAATATTTCGTCGTGACAGGAAAGCGCTTCCGCCGCCTGTTGATGATATGGATCTCATTTGGACACCAATGGAAAAACAAGGCGTTCAACAGATGATGCAGTATTCATTCATTGGAGGAACACAGCGTGTGAGTGTATCATTACAACGTTTTATTGATGAAACAAACGTTGATGAGATCATGATATCCTCTCATCTCTATGACGCGGATGAAAAGTTAAAGTCGATGCAAAGAACAGCGCATTTGTTTAGCGAGCGAACGATCAAATTCGAATGAAGTCTTGTGATGAAATCATTTCAATTCGATCATTTCCGAAGAATCCTCAATTTGATCCGCTAAAACCGGCTTTCAGGTTAGATTATATCCTTGCCTGATAAGTATATAACTCAAAGTATCTTCCTTTTTTGTTGATCAGCTCTTCGTGCTTGCCGCGTTCTGCAATTTGTCCCTGCTCGATCACAAGGATCTGGTCCGCCTGGCGAATAGTGCTCAATCTGTGTGCAATCACAAAAGTTGTTCTGCCTTTCATCAGGCTGCGAAGACTCTCTTGTATAAACGACTCGCTTTCGGTATCTAGGTTCGAAGTGGCCTCGTCTAAGATAAGCACGCGTGGATCAGCAAGAATGGCGCGCGCAATGGCGATTCTCTGACGTTGCCCACCTGAAAGTTTTACGCCTCGTTCACCTATAACCGTATCGATTCCTTTTTCAAATCTGTCAGTGAATTCATGTACATGCGCTGCATGAATTGCGGTCTGCAATTCAGCTTCGGTTGCGCGTGGTCGCGGAAAAAGTATGTTTTCTTTGATCGTACCCTCAAAAAGAAAATCGTCCTGTAAAACAACACCAAGCTGGCTTCGGTAACTATTCAGACTGATCTTGGCGAGATCAACGCCATCCACCGTGACACTGCCACTTAACGGGTTCAAGAACGATGCAGCAAGGCCTGCTATTGTTGTTTTCCCGGAGCCGGAAGTTCCGACCAACGCCGTAACAGATCCGGCGGGTGCTTCAAAAGAAACATTGTTCAAGACAGGCTTTCCTTCTTCGTAGGCAAACGACACACTATCAAAGCGAACGTCGCCATGGATTCTCTGCATCGTGATCGTGCGCACAATTTCATCGTCCTCCGGATCCATGTTCATAATCTCTTCAGTTCTGTCGAGTCCGGCAAATGCTTCTGTCAGCTGGCTGCCGATATTACTCATCTGAACAATTGGTGCGATCATAAATCCCAGAAACAGCGTGAAGGAAAGAAAGTCGCCGATCGTCAGTTCGCCGTTGATGATCATGTAACCGCCGATGCCCATGATACCGGTGCTT
>Ga0196965_1000380_pt1 | contig 28668 bp, 40 predicted proteins | sample S1_20metaG_FD_148668 | JGI IMG/M metagenome (GOLD analysis project Ga0196965, IMG submission 148668) | Soil microbial communities from Anza Borrego desert, Southern California, United States - S1_20 | ecosystem: Environmental > Terrestrial > Soil > Desert | place: USA: California | collected...
CCGCGGCGTCATCTTTGACGTCGATCCGGTCTTCGCGAACACCGAGGAATGGTACGAGGCGATCCCGGAGGACATCCGTCCGCCCAAGGACCAGCCCTTCTACCATCTCCTCGCCGAGAACGGCGAATCGAGCTACATCGCCTATGTGAGCCAGCAGAACTTGCTGCCCGACGAGACGGAGGAGCCGGTCGACCACCCCGCCATTTCGGGCCTGTTCGACGCATTTTCCGACGGTCGCTACCGCCTGAAGCCGGTGCACCGCCACTGACGGCGGCGCGCGCCGCTTGGTTGACAGCCGCGCCCTCCCTATGTAGCAGCCACTTTTCCGCGTGGAGCCTCGGCTTTCACGGCCTTTGTCCGTGCGGATAAGCATTTGAAAGATTTGGAAAGACCCATGTTCGCAGTCGTGCGCACGGGCGGCAAGCAGTATCGCGTCGCCGCCGGAGACAAGATCGTCGTCGAGAAGCTCGCCGGGGAAGCCGGCGACACGATTTCGCTTGGCGACGTGCTGCTCGCCGGCGAAGGCTCCGAGCTGAAGCCCACCGACGGGCTCACCGTCTCGGCGGAGATCGTCGCCCAGGCCAAGGCCGACAAGGTGATCGTCTTCAAGAAGCGCCGCCGGCACAATTACCGGCGCAAGAAGGGCCACCGCCAGCAGCACACGATCCTGCGCATCGTCGCGATCGGCGACCAGAAGCAGGACAAGCCGAAAAAGGCTGCGAAGTCGGAGGCTCCTGCAGCCGAGGCCGCTCCGACCCCGGCCGCCGCCGAGGCCGCCGCTCCCAAGCTGAAGAAAGCGGAGGCGAAGCCGGCCGCGCCGGTCAAATCGGAGCCGACCGCGAGCGAGATGACCGACACCCCCAAGGCGGATGCACCCAAGGCCGCGAAAAAGGCTTCGACCAAGAAGCCGGCCGCTGGTAAAGACGCGTAAACCCTTAGAGACCTAGAGCTTAGTCATGGCACATAAGAAAGCAGGCGGATCCTCACGCAACGGTCGCGACAGCGCGGGCCGTCGCCTGGGCGTGAAGAAGTTCGGCGGGGAAGCCGTGCTCGCCGGCAACATCATCGTGCGTCAGCGCGGGACCAAGTGGTATCCCGGCGCAGGCGTCGGCATCGGCAAGGACCATACCCTCTTTGCGCTTACCGACGGCCGGGTCTCGTTTCGCGACGGGAAGCTCGGCCGCAAATATGTATGCGTCGACATGCATATCCCGGCGCAACCGGCAGAATAGGGACGGTCGATAAAGGGCCGTCCCCAGGAGGGGCGGCTCCAGGTCTCGCAAGAGAACCGAATTCGAGGGAGAGGAGCCGCCGGGTTTCTCTCCTTTTTTCGTTTCTCCCTCGAAACTGCCCGCCGCAAGGCGGGCTTGAAGGGGAAGAAACATGTTCGCGAGGACCGAAAGACTGCTGCTGCGGCCCGGCTGGATCGAGGACGCCCCCGCGCTCCACCGCGCCATTGCCGACGAGCGCATCGTCCGCAATCTCGCCACCGCCCCGTGGCCGTACGGACTTGCGGACGCCGAGACCTTCCTCGCGCGCGAACGCAACCCTGCCGAGCCGGCGATGATGATCTTCCTGAGGACCGCGGCGGCGCCCGAGCTGATCGGCGGCATCGGCTTCGGCCGCAAGCCGGAGGGAGGCACGGAGCTCGGCTACTGGCTGGCCCCGCGCCACTGGGGCCGCGGCTATGCGACCGAGGCCGGGCGCGCGGTGCTCGCCGCAGCGCGCGACAGCCTGCGGCTGAGGCGCATTGAGGCCGGCCACTTCCTCGACAACCCCGCTTCCGGACGGGTGCTCGACAAGCTCGGCTTCCGACCCACCGGCGTGATCGTTCCGCGCTACAGCGCCGGCCGCGGCGAAATCGGGCCGTGCCGCGAGCTCGCGCTCGATCTCGCGGACGCGGACGCGGATTCAGAGGTTGAGGCCGCTCCGGCAGCGCAAATGGCCGCTTAGGTTCCTCCCCATGCGCAGCATGGGGAGGAATTAGACCGCGTAAGCTTGGCTCTGCCTCTTCTCTTCGGCTGCGATGAGCGCGCGGTCGTCGTGCTTCCAGGGGTGGAAGCCGGGCAGGAAGAAGCTCGCCCAGGCTCCGAGGATCTTGCGGAGCACGCCCGGCCGCACCCACGCGAACCAGAAGAAACGTGCCCAGGCGCGCGGCCCGCTGATCCCGTCCTGGCGGAGCAGCTCAAGCGTGCCGCGGGTGCGGTCGACGACGAAATTCTTGGTCACCAGCATCATCACCTTGGCCTTGACCTTCCAGCGCTTGAATCGTGGCCAGTCTCGGGTCGCGTGCAGCCAGGTGTCGTACGCGACGCCCTTATGCTCGATCTCCTCGATCGCGTGCCAGCGCCACATCGCCGCCGTCTCGGCATCCGCGCCGGCGAGGTGGCGCGGGTCGGCAAGCAGCTCGTGCGCAAGGATGGCGGTGAAATGCTCGAGGGCCATGGTCGCGGCAAGGCATGCGATCGGATGCTTGGCGCGGACGATGGCGAGGCGCTGGTCGACCCGCTCCTCGAGCTTGGTGAGATCGTAACCGGCTTCGTGGGCGCGCCGGTTGAACTGAACGTGCTCGCGGCTGTGCATCACCTCTTGGGTAGTGAACGCCTTGATCTCGGCTGCCAGCTTCGGCGGCGCGCCCTCGCGATAGGCGCGGACGCTCTCGACGAAGAAGGCTTCGCCCTTCGGGAAGGTTGCCGACAGCGCATTGTAGAGCGCACTCGCCACCGGATCCCCGCTGAGCCACCAGCGCTCGGTCGCGGCGCCGCGGCCGAACTTGCGGTCGCGCGGGACGATGGTGAGGTCGCGGGGTGTGACATTGGTGCGCATCGCTGTACTCCTTGCGACTGTGGCTAGATACTACTTACATCAATGTCAATAGCGCGCGAACGCCTGACCCAGGAGGAGAGCCGCGCGGCGGCGCTCGAAGCGGCGCGCGCTTTGCTGATCGATGAGGGGCCGCAGGCGGTCACGTTGAAGGCGGTGGCCGCGCGGATCGGCAAGACCCACGCCAACCTCCTCCACCATTTCGGCTCCGCCGCCGGGTTGCAGGCCGAGCTGGCCCGGATGATCGGCGAGCGCGTCACTGCGCAGATCGGCGAAGCGGTGACTCGCGCCCGCGCCGGTGAGGCGGATCCGCGCGAAGTGGTCGACCGCACCTTCGACGCCTTCGGCCGCGAAGGGGGCGGCGCCTTGGCCGCCTGGATGATTCTGTCGGGCGACCGCGAGGCTTTGAACCCGATCCTCGAATCGGTCCACGCCCTCGTCGACCGGCTCGGCGAAGGGCATGAGGACCGGCCGGTCCACGAGACGACACTCTGGCTGGTGCTCGCCGCGCTCGGCGATTCGCTGCTCGGCGCGCCGATGGCCGAAGCGCTCGGCCTCGCGCGCGACAAGGCCCGCGAACTCGCCCGCACCCAATTGCTCGCCACATTGAGCAGGAGGGACGACGCCTGATCGTCCACGTCTCTGTGCTGCCGGGGTGACGCTAGCGCGCGGACCGCCTACATCGCGGCCATGCACTTCCTCGACCAGGCGAAGATCTTCGTCCGCTCCGGCGCGGGCGGCCCCGGGGCCGTCAGCTTCCGGCGCGAGAAGTTCATCGAATATGGCGGGCCGGACGGCGGCGACGGCGGCAAGGGAGGCGACATCGTGTTCGAGGCGGTCGAGGGCCTGAATACGCTGATCGACTTCCGCTACACCCAGCATTTCCGCGCGCCCCGCGGCAAGGGCGGCTCCGGATCGAACCGGACCGGCGCCGGCGGCGACGATCTCGTCGTCAAGGTCCCGGTCGGCACCCAGATCCTGTCCGACGACAGGGAGCACGTCCTTGCCGACCTGACGGCGATCGGCCAGCGCGTCGTCCTCCTGAAAGGCGGCGACGGGGGCCGCGGCAATGCCAGCTACAAGAGCGCGACCAACCGCGCCCCGCGCCAGCACGGCACCGGCTGGCCCGGCGAGGAAGCGTGGGTCTGGCTGCGGCTCAAGCTGATCGCCGACGTCGGCCTGGTCGGGCTGCCCAATGCCGGCAAGTCGACCTTCCTCAACGCCGTCACCAACGCCAAGGCCAAGGTCGGCGCCTACCCCTTCACCACCCTCCACCCCAAGCTCGGCGTCGTCCGCCACCGCGAGCGCGAGTTCGTCATGGCCGACATTCCGGGCCTGATCGAGGGCGCGGCCGAGGGCGCCGGCATCGGCGACCGCTTCCTCGGCCATGTCGAGCGCACGCGCATCCTCCTCCACCTCGTCGACGCCAATGCCGAGGACGTGGCGGAGGCGTGGCGCACCGTCCGGGGCGAGCTCGAAGCCTATGGCGCCGGCCTCGCCGACAAGCCGGAGCTGACAACCCTCACCAAGGCCGACACGCTCGACGACGAGCTGCTCGAGGCGCTGGCGGACGAGCTCGAAGCCGAAGCCGGAATCCGCCCGCTGATCGTCTCGGCCGCGACCGGTGCGGGCGTCGATGCGGTGCTCGACGCGCTGCTGCTGCATCTGGGGGATGCGAAAGAAGCAGCCGCAGCGGCGGAAGAGACAGATACATGGTCGCCGCTCTAAATTCCTCCCCGGCACGGGGAGGGGGACCATGCGAAGCATGGTGGAGGGGCGGCGACGGTGAAACCGGCGCCGTTGGCGCCGGCCCCTCCACCGCACTTCGTGCGGTCCCCCTCCCCGTACCGGGGAGGAGTTACAGGCCATGAGCCTCCGCAAAACGCGCACCCTCGCCGTCACCGGCGGCACTGGCTTCGTGGGCTCGCACCTGCTCCGGATCGCGGTCGAAAGCGGCTATGACCTGCGCGCGCTGAGCCGGGGGTGGAAGCCGCCCGAGGACGGGATCGACTGGGTCGACGGCGCGCTCGACCGGCCCGACAGCCTCGCCAAGCTCTGCTCCGGCGCCGACGCAGTGATCCACGTCGCCGGCGCGATCAACGCGGCCGACCGCGCCGGCTTCGAGCGGGTCAACGTCGCCGGCACGGCCGCCATGATCGACGCCGCGCGGCGGGCGAAGGTGCGGCGCTTCGTCCACGTCTCCTCGCTCGCCGCGCGCGAGCCCAAGCTCTCGCATTACGGCTGGTCGAAGGCGAAGTCGGAGCGGCTGGTCGCCGCCTCCGGGCTCGACTGGACGATCGTGCGCCCGCCCGCCGTCTACGGCCCGGGCGACCGCGAGACGCTCGACCTGTTCCGGATGGCGCGCCGCGGCCTGGTCGCCTTGCCCCCGCGCGGCCGCTTTTCGCTGATTCACGTCGAGGATCTCGGCCGCCTCATCCTCTCTCTCCTCGACGAGGGTGACACTCTCGGCGAGACCTACGAGCCCGACGACGGCCGCCCCGGCGGATGGGACCACCGCCATTTCGCGCGTACGCTCGGCCGCGTCTACGGCCGGCGCGCCGCCACCTTGCCGATGCCGCGCCCGCTGCTCCGCGCCGCCTCGCGCCTCGACCGTCTGCTGCGTCGCGGCCGCGCCAAGCTGACCGCCGACCGGGTCGGCTATCTCTGCCACCCGGACTGGGTCGCTGCCGCCGAGCGGCAGCCGCCGCCGTCATTGTGGACGCCGCAAATCCGCACCCCGACCGGTCTCAAGGACACCGCCGACTGGTACCGCGCCCAGGGCTGGCTCAGATAGGCGAGGCGAGGGCCTGCCATATGAAGGCCGCCGCGCTCGCGACGAGGCCGGCGAGGAAGATGCGGTAGGCCCAGGCGAGCATGCGGTACTTCTTGCGCCGGAGCACCGAGCCGTTCTGATAGATGTCGCGCGCCATCGTGCGGTAGATGCTGTCGTCACTCGCGAGGCGGGCGGTGATCGCCTCGACATATTCCTCCTCGCCGAGAAGCCCGAAGGAGCCGAAGAAGAGCAGGTTGAGCGGCGGCCTGCGGCGCGGCGCAAAGGCCGGCAGCACGGCCATCACCGCGCAGATCGCCGAAAGGAAGGCGAATCCGCCCAGGATGAGCAGCGGCAGCGGCGCTTCCGCCCCCCGCGACTGGCCGACCGCGATGGTGAAGATGACGAAGCTCGCGCCCATCAGGATGCTCGCTTTCTGATCGGCCATGGCCGAGAGCTGGATATGGGCGAGCTGGGCGGTGCGCATCATGTGGATGGCGTTCGGCGAATATCGCGGCGGCGGCTCGTCGTCGGTCTCGTTCACGGCCCTTCCCCTCGCGGCGCTTGTGGCACGCGCCGCCGCGCCTTGCCAAGCGCCCGCCCCTTTCCGGCCCTAATCGCTTGGCACAGCCGGGCACGAAACCTAAAGGGCTGCGCATGACCGCAAGAGACGAGACCTTCGCGAAGGTCGCCGAGCTGATCGGGCCGTTCAACAAGAAGGGCGTCGCGCTCACCGACGCGACCACCTTCGCCGGCGACCTCGAATGGGACAGCCTCACCGTGATGGACTTCGTCGCCGCGATCGAGGACGAGTTTGACATCCTGATCACGATGAACATGCAGGCCGAGATCGAAACCGTCGGCCAACTCGTCGACGCCGTCGAGAAGCTGAAGAAAGACGGCTCGTGACGGGCGCGGTGCGCGCACTCCTCCCCGGAACGGGGAGGGGGACCAGCCGGAGGCTGGTGGAGGGGGCCCCCGCCTCCATGCTCGCTGCGCTCGCCCCCCTCCACCATGCTGCGCATGGTCCCCCTCCCCGTGCCGGGGAGGAGCTCAAATGACCGACGCCGCTCTAGCCCCCTCCCACGGCCCCGACCTCTTCTCCAAGTTCGACCCGCTCATCGCCGAGCGCGAGGCTTTGCTCGCGACGGGCGTCCGCGATCCCTTCGCGCTCGTCATGGAGAAGGTGCTCTCCCCGACCCGCGCGATCATCCGCGGGAAGGAGACCATTCTCCTCGGCACCTACAATTATATGGGGATGACCTTCGATCCGGACGTCGTTGCGGCCGGGAAGAAGGCGCTGGACGAATATGGCTCGGGCACCACCGGCAGCCGCGTCCTCAATGGCACCTACCAAGGTCACAGGGAATGCGAGGAGGCGCTGAAAGATTATTACGGCACGGCCCACGCCATGGTCTTCTCGACCGGCTACCAGGCCAATCTCGGGCTGATGTCGACCATCGCGGGCAAGGAAGATTACATCATCCTCGACGCCGACAGCCACGCTTCGATCTATGACGGATGCGCGCTCGGCAACGCCCAGATCGTTCGCTTTCGCCACAACAGCGTTGAGGATCTCGACCGGCGCCTCGGCCGGCTCCCCGCCGAGGGCGGCCGCCTGGTGGTGCTCGAAGGCGTCTATTCGATGCTCGGCGACATCGCCCCGCTCGCCGAGATGGTGCGCGTCGCCAAGGAGCACGGCGCCATGGTCGTGGTCGACGAGGCCCACGGCATGGGCTTTTTCGGCAAAAACGGCCGCGGCGTTTTCGAGGAAGCCGGCGTCGAGGAGCAAGTCGATTTCGTCGTCGGCACCTTTTCCAAGTCGGTCGGCACGGTCGGCGGCTTCGTCGTCTCCAACCACCCCAAGTTCGACGTGCTGCGGCTGGTCTGCCGTCCCTATGTCTTCACCGCGTCGCTGCCCCCGTCGGTCGTCGCGACGGCCGCGACCTCGATCCGCAAGCTGATGCATGCGGGCGAGAAGCGCGAGCATCTCTGGAAGAACAGCAGGCGGCTCCACCAGGGCCTGCGCCAGCTCGGTTTCGATCTCGCCACGCCGGAGCCTCAGTCGGCGATCATCGCCATCCTGCTTCCCGACCAGGATATTACCGTGCGGATGTGGCAGGCGCTCCTCGAGCAGGGCCTCTACGTCAACATGGCCCGCCCCCCGGCGACGCCCGCCGGAATGTATCTCCTGCGCTGCTCGCTCTGCGCCGACCACAGCGACGAGCAGGTCGACCGCATCCTGGAGATCTTCAAGATCGCGGGCGCCGCGACGGGCGTGCTGCCCGCCTGAGCGGCTCGCACGGCGAAGCGATTCCGCAAGCCGGGCCAAGCCTTTCCATCGCGGAACGCATCGACTAGATTCCCCGGCCTATGGCGGACGACAGGGTGGACGCTGCCGCCGACGAGGACGGCGGCCCGGCGACCTGGCGCAGGGGTTGGGCGGGCGCGGGCGCGCTTCTCGCGGCGATCCTGCTCGTCGCCTTGATCGTCATGGTCACTCTGTCCAATCGATCGCGCGAGGACGCGCTCGATTTCGAGCGGCACACCTACGACGTGATGCTTCTCACCCGGACCGTCGATGCGACCATCGCCCGCGCCGAGGCGGCGCTGGGCCGCTTCGTGATGGACGAGGAGCAGGCGACGGGGACCGTCTACTACACCGAATGGCGGCGCGCAGGCCGGCAGATCGACGAGCTCCAGCGTCAGGCGAGCCGGGACCCCGACCAGGCGGCGCGGGTCGCCGAGCTTCGCCGCCTCTACGCCTTGCGCGGCGCCGAGCTGGCGCTCCCCGCCAACGCAGCGGGCCGCCGCACCGGCGCCCAGAGCGTCGCTTATTTCTACCAGGCCGGACGGTCCCGCACCCTTCCCGCGCTGCGCTCGCAGCTCGACGCGATCGCCGCCGCTGAGCGGGCGACGCTCCAGCGGCGGATGGCGGAGACCCGAACCTTCACCGCCCAGGCCGACCGTCTCACCGGCTGGCTGGGCTGGCTCGCCGTGCTGATCGGCATCGGCGCGATCCTGCTCGGCCTGTTCGCCTGGCGGGCCATCACCGAGCGCCTGCTCGCCCGCCGCGAAGCCGAGAGCGAGGCGAGCCGAGCGGCGTTGCTTGAGCGGGCGGTCGAGGAACGCACCCGCGAGCTTCGCGAGGCGAACGAGCGGCTGCGCGCCGAGGCGCAGGAACGCGCCGCGGCCGAGGCGCAGCTCCGCCAGGTCCAGAAGATGGAGGCGGTCGGCCAATTGACCGGCGGAATCGCCCACGACTTCAACAACATGCTGGCGGTCGTCGTCGGCGGTCTGGATCTGGCGCGTCTGAAGCTGCGCGGGCCGCGTCGCGACGTCGAATTCCACCTCGACAGCGCGCTCGAGGGCGCGAACCGCGCCGCCGCTTTGACCCGGCGCCTGCTCGCCTTCGCCCGCGCAGAGCCGCTGCTTCCGGAGGGGATCGCGCCGGCCGAGCTGATCGGCTCGATGCTCGACCTCGTCGACCGCACCATCGGCGAGCGGGTCCAGGTCTACACGCGCTTCGCCGAGGAGCCATGGCATGTCTGGGCCGACGCCAACCAGCTCGAAAATGCGATCGTCAATCTCTGCGTCAATGCGCGCGACGCGATGGACGGGTCGGGCGAGCTCAGGATCGGCGTCGAGAACGTGACGCTGAAGGACGGCGAAGCGGGAGAGCTGCCGCAGGGCGACTATGTCCGCATCTCGGTGAGCGATACCGGCTCCGGAATCGCGCCCGAGCATCTCGAGCGCGTCTTCGAGCCCTTCTTCACGACCAAGCCCGTCGGCAAGGGCACCGGGCTCGGCCTCAGCCAGATTTTCGGCTTCGCCCGCCAGTCGGGCGGCGACGTCACGATCGAGTCCGAGGTCGGCAAGGGCACGATCGTTTCGATCTATCTGCCGCGCTCGCAGCAGGCGGCGCTGCAGGCGGCCGACCGCCACGCCGGGGCCGGCCCCCGCATCGACGAGCCGCTCCACAGCGCCGAGGAAGGCGCCGTCGTGCTGGTCGTCGAGGACGATCCGCGCGTCAGCCGGTCGACCGTCGCCGCACTGGAGGAGCTCGGTTACGTCGCGATCGCCTGCCACGGCGGCCGCGAGGCGCTCGATCTGCTCGAGAAGAACGATAATATCGACCTCGTCGTCACCGATGTGATGATGCCCGAGATGACCGGCCCCGAGCTTATCCGCGAGATGGCGCGGCTCTACCCGCATATCGGGGTGTTGTTCGTCACCGGCTATGTCGGCGAGGCCGGCGACGCCCAGGACCTCTCCGGTTACGACATCTTGCGTAAGCCGTTCACCGTTGCGGCGCTCGCCGACGCCGTCGCCGGCGCGCTCGGCCACCGGGTCAGCGGATCGCGCCCCGCTTCAACAGTCGCGGCAGCAGAGTGACCGCGGCAAGCAGCGGCCATCGCCTCTGCCAGGGGCGGACCGAGATCGGCTCGCCCGAATGGCGACTGATCTTCCAGGCCAGATAGTCGACCCCGCCGGCGAAGGTGAAGCTGGCCTTCGCCAGCCGCAATATCGTCAGCGCCTTGCCCTTGCGCTGGCGCCACCGCCAGCGCTGCGCCATCCGTTCCGGTGCGCCGAGTAACGGCACCTCGCCGTTCGGACCGACTCCCGTGCGGCCCGCGACGGCGGACAAGGCGGCGTACGCAAAGCGCTCGTAGCGGTCCGGATCCGAGTCAACGATCGAGCTCGACCGGTTCTTCCCTTCGGCTCGCAGCTCGGCGCCGTAGGTAAGCGAAAAGCCACGTCGCCATATGTCGAGCACCGCGAGGTCGGTTTCCGGTCGCATCATCGGCAAGGTGAGCTGAAAGAGTGTCGGTGCCGCCTCCGAAACCGCATCCGTTACCCGTTCGCCAGCCCGTTCGTCCGCTACCCAGACCAGCCGCGCAGGCTGGGCGAAGCGCGCCCAGACCGAGACGCTGCGCGCCCGAAGCGAGCATTCGCGCGCGAAATCGGCCTCGCTCAGCACGGCATATTTGGCCGTCAGTTCCCCATGCGCGAACGGAAAAACGTTGGGCGGAATCAGCCGGTTGGCCGCCGCCAGCCAGCGCCGATCGTAGGCGGCGCGATAGTCGGAGACGATCAGGTAGAAATCGAGCATCAGCCCGTCGAGTTGCTTCTCCCTGAGGCAGGAGCCGTAGAAGAGGACGGCGCGCGACGCATCCCCGTGCTGCGCCGCGACCGCGGCGGCCATCTCGGACACCTTCGCATCGACCGGCTCGGCGAGCTCGGCGGCCACCAGGGCGCGAAGGTCGTCCGCGCGGCTCACGCCCTTTGCTTTCACGTGCAGAGCGCGAGATAGGCGATCTCCATCACCGTGCCCCCGGCGACCGGCGTTGCGCCCTCGCCGTTCGGGCGATAGTCGCGCTCCTCCGCGACCTCCCCCGCGGCACCGTGGCGGCGGAAGGCCATCGAGTTGATCGTCCGCGCCGCGCAGACGATCCGCAGCAGGTACGAATTCTCGCTCGGCCGCCCCGCCCCGGGATTGGTGAGCCGGAACCAGGCCTGGCGGTAGCCCCCTTCCTCGGTGATGCTGGCGGCATTGACGGCGATCGACTGGCCGCTCGGCGCCGCGCCGAGGTTGAGCCACAGCGGCGCCCCCGACTGGGCGGGCGCCGGGGCGGCCACCGGCTGGGCGACCGCAGGCGCGGGAGGCGGAGGCACGCATGCCTCGACGGCGGCGGTCACTTCGGGGCGCACCCGTGCGTCGCGCACCGCAGCCGCGACGGGGAGCAGGTCGCGCGGCGCCAGCGCGGGTCGGCCGAAATGGCCCGCCGGGACCAAACGGGCGATGCGCTCCAGCTGCCGCAGCTGCCACACGCTGAGGCCCGCCGCGAGCCGGCGCCCGGCGCATTGCGCCTGCGTCTGGTCGAAGCCGTATCGGGTCAGCTGAGGGGCGATGATCCCCATCTCCGGGCGCCAGTAATCGGACGCATAGCCGGCGCAGCCGGCGAGCGCGGCGAAGGGCAGAAGTAGAAAAAGCCTGGTCCGCATCGACAAACTCCCGCGCCTTCCTAGCGAGGCCGGGCTCGCCGCGCGAGACCCGGATCGCAGCTGGCGAGCTAGCAGTTGACGCCGGACCGCGAAGCGCCACTGTGGGGTCACAGCACGGAGACCATGATGCCGCCTACCAAGCTTGCCGCCGCCCTCGCCGCTTTTTCGCTCGCCGCCGCTCCTGCCGTCGCACGTCCCGCTCCTCCGCCTCAACCGGCCGGCGAGCAGGCCGAAGGCAGCACGCTGCGCGGCGACACCAACCCTGCTTATTACATCCTGCCTGTGCTGATCCTGATCGCCCTGCTCATAGCGATGCTGCGCGGCGAAGACGGCGAGACTCCGATCAGCCCCTGACGGGTTCAGGCCGCGAGCCGCAGGAACGGTACCGGCGCCGTCGGGCGAAGCACGATGGGGCGGCCGCGATCCGCCTCGAACAGCTCGCCGTCCAGAATCAGGCTGGAGCGGTCCCCCTCGATCCGGATTTCGTCGCCGCGTTTGAGGTGGACGCCGCTGACGCGATATCCGCCGAGGCGGCCGCGCACTGCCGCGAACAAAGCCCGAATCAACGCCAGGGGGCTGCGCTCGATCACGATCAGCTGCATCGCACCGCCGCTGCCGTCGGCCGCACGGGGTACATTGGTCTCGAGCAGCAGCCGCTCCAGCGTCGTCACCAGCAGCAATGCGAACCGCCCCTGCAGCTCGCCGCTCCGCAGCACGGAAATCTTCACGGGGCTCGGACGCGGCGGCAGGAAGCGCGCCGTCACGCCGATCAAAGTGGACAAGATGGTCGCGACGAACGTGAGCAGGTGCGCCAGCCAGTTCGGGATGCCGAGCGGATAGAGCTTGTGGCGGCAATAAAGGATCGAATCGGCGAGGCCGGCCCCCCCGAGAAACATGCCGAGCACGGGTCGTCCCTCGGTCGTGCCTCCGCTGAGCTGGATCATCTCGCGCGAGACGATGTGGGTCGCCATGTCGGACCGGGCGATCTCGAGCACCCGCTCGAGCGCCCGGATCGCGTCCCCGTCCGCGCCGAGATCGTGGGCGATGAGGTTGGTCTTGCCGTTCGGCAGCACCGCGACCGGCGGCGGCGCCGGGCCGAAATGGGCGCCGTGATAGAGTTCGGTCAGGGTCGCCTGCACCGTGCCGTCCCCGCCGTTGATGACGAGCACCTTGGGCTTGACCCGCGCGATCGTCCTCAGCGCTTGGCCGATCTGGTCGACGCTCTCGACCTCGTAATGGAAGATGTCCTGATGCTCCGCGCAGAAGGCGCGCACCCGCGGCAACAGCGACCGGTTGCCGGTCGAACGCGGATTGGAGAGAAGGGCGACGCGGGCCATCGCTCAGCGCCACGCCGCGGCGGCTCGCGGCGTCCTTGCCGCCGCCGCTCCTGCCCTCGATCCGGCCTTCGCCACGCGCACACTCCTGGGAGCCCGCCGCCGCGCGAGGCGCGACAGCCCTCCAGTTCGGACCCCCACAAGCGGGATATGGAATATCCTTGCGGCCAAAATGTGGTGACGGCGCAGCAAAATGTGGAGAGCGCCCGCGGCATGGCTTGGCACGGGCCCGTGCGGCTGCGATGCGCTCTCCATGCTCGCCGAGCCACGCATCCTGGTCGACGCCGACGCCTGCCCGGTGAAGGAGGAGATCTACAAGGTCGCCTTCCGCCACGGCGTCCCGGTGACCCTCGTCGCCAACAGTTATCTGAGGGTGCCTCCGCACCCGCTGATCGAGCGGCAGACCGTCGGTGCGGGCTTCGACGAGGCCGACGACCGGATCGCCGAGCTGGCCGGCCCCGAGACGGTGGTGGTCACTGCCGACATCCTCCTCGCCGACCGCTGCCTCAAGGCCGGTGCCGCCGTGATCTCACCCAATGGGAAACCGTTTACGACCAGCTCGATCGGCGCCGCCGTGGCCACGCGCGCGATCATGGCCGACCTGCGCGCCGGCGCAGGCGACGGCATCGGTGGCCCCGCGCCCTTCCGCAAGGAGGATCGCTCGCGCTTCCTCCAGGCGCTGGACACGGCGCTCGTCAAGCTGAAGCGGGGCTGAGCAGGACACGTCATCCCGCCGAAGGCGGGGATCTCGGCGGGTGAAAGGCGCCGCCGGACCTGCAGCGCTCCATGAACGCCCACCCTTCACCCCACGAGATCCCCGCCTGCGCCGGGATGACGGTCCCGGTCAGACCACTCCGAAGGCCAGCATCGCGTCGGCGACCTTCTTGAAGCCGGCGATGTTCGCGCCTTTCACATAGTCGATATAGTCGTCGCTGATCCGGCCATATTGCGCGGCGCGCTCGTGAATGCCGTCCATGATGTCCTTGAGGAGCTGCTGGAGCTCGTCCTCCTTCCAGCTCATACGAGCCGAATTCTGGCTCATCTCGAGGCCCGAGACGGCGACGCCGCCGGCATTGGCCGCCTTGCCCGGCGCGTAGAGGATGCGGGCGTCCTTGAAGACGTGGACGCCGTCGAGGTCGGTGGGCATGTTGGCGCCCTCCGAGACGGCGACGCAGCCATTCTCGACCAGCGTGCGCGCGTCGTCCCCGTTGAGCTCGTTCTGGGTCGCGCAGGGCAGGGCCACGTCGCACGGGACGTCCCACGGTCGCTTCCCGGCGTGGAACGTCGCGCCTTTAAACTCGTCCGCATATTCCGAGATGCGGCCGCGGCGCTTGGTCTTGTGCGTCTTCACCCAATCGATCTTCTCCTGGGTGATGCCGCCTGGATCGTGGACGAAGCCTTCGCTGTCCGAGAGGGTCAGCACCTTGCCGCCCAGCTGCACGATCTTCTCGGCAGCATGAGTGGCCACATTGCCCGAGCCCGAAATCACCGCCTGCTTGCCGACCAGGTCCTGCCCGCGCGTCTTCAGCATGTTCAGGAGGAAATAGACGGCGCCGTAACCGGTCGCCTCGGTGCGGATCAGCGAGCCGCCATATTCGAGGCCCTTGCCGGTCAGGACGCCTTCCCAGCTGTTCGTGATCCTTTTGTACTGCCCGAACATATAGCCGATCTCGCGGGCGCCGACGCCGATGTCGCCGGCCGGCACGTCCACGTCGGCGCCGATATGGCGGTAGAGCTCGGTCATGAAGGCTTGGCAGAAGCGCATGATCTCGTTGACGCTCTTGCCCTTGGGATTGAAGTTCGCCCCGCCCTTGCCGCCGCCCATCGGCAGGCCGGTCAGCGCGTTCTTGAAGGTCTGCTCGAAGGCAAGGAACTTCAGGATCGATTCGTTGACCGAAGGGTGGAAGCGGATGCCCCCTTTATAGGGCCCGATCGCGTTGTTGTTCTGGATCCGGTAGCCGCGCTGGACGCGGATCGCATTGTTGTCGTCCTGCCAGCAGACCCGGAAGGACACGACCCGGTCCGGCTCCGCGATCCGCCTCAGGATCTGGGCCTCGTGATATTCGGGCTTGCCCTCGATGAACTCGAAAATGTCCTGCGCGACCTCCGTCACCGCCTGGACGAACTCGTTTTGGCCCGGATTGCGCCGCGCGACGCCCTCCAGGAACCCCTCCAGATCGACATGCTCGGACGCCCTCGGCACTCCGCCGCCCCTGTTCATGACACCGCCTCCCTTGCTGGCCCGGGCGCGGCCCCTCTCCCGGGGACTCGGCGCCCGACCTGCATAGCACGATTCCCGGCGGCCGCGTCCTCAGCCGTCGAGGACGGCGTCGATGCCCGCGCTGACCTGGGCGATCGGGGCCATTCCGTCGACGCGGGAGACGAGGCCTTTCGCCTCGTAGAAGGGGAGGATCGGCGCCGTCTTGGCGCGATATTCGGCGAGGCGGTTCCTCACCGTCTCCTCATTGTCGTCCGGCCGGCGCTTGAATGGGTCCTCGGCGCCGCAGACGTCGCAGAGGTTCGGCACTCTCGGCAGCTTGTAGCGCTCGTGATAGCCGGTCCCGCATTTGGCGCAGGAGAAGCGCCCGGTGATCCGGTCGACCAGGGCATCCTCGTCGACCGCCAGCTCGATGACATGGTCGAGCCGCTGGCCCTTCTCGGCGAGCAGGGCGTCGAGCGATCGGGCCTGCGCGGCTGTGCGCGGATAGCCATCGAGGATGAAGCCCTGCTCGACGTCGGGCTGGTCGAGCCGGGCCGAGAGAATGCCGTTGACGATCTCGTCGGAAACCAGCTCGCCCGCGTCCATCACCGCCTTCGCGCGAAGCCCGATCTCGGTGCCGGCGGCGACCGCGGCGCGGAGCATGTCGCCGGTCGACAGCTGGACCATGCCGCGCTCCTTCTCGAGCCGGCTCGCCTGCGTGCCCTTGCCGGCGCCGGGGGGTCCGAGGAGGATGATGTTCATCGGGGGGACGGCTCCGGCAGGCAGCGTCAGCGGGCGCGGCCGCCCTTCAGCTTCGCCTTCTTGATGAGGTCGCCATATTGGTGGGCGATGAGGTGGCTCTGGATCTGGGTCACCGTGTCCATCGTCACGTTGACCACGATCAGCAGCGAGGTGCCCCCGAGATAAAAAGGAATGCCCGCCTGCGCGATCAGCCATTCCGGGATCAGGCAGATCAGCGTCAGATAGGCGGAGCCGATCACGGTGATGCGCGTCAGCACGTAATCGAGATATTCCTCGGTGCGCTTGCCGGGGCGGATGCCGGGGATGAAGCCGCCGTAGCGCTTCAGATTGTCCGCGGTCTCTTCCGGGTTGAAGACGACGGCCGTGTAGAAGAAGCAGAAGAAGACGATCCCGGCGCCGTAGAGGAACATGTAGAGCGGCGCGCCGTGCTGGAGCGCGGTCGTGATGGTGATGATGATGTCGCCCCAGGTGCTCTCGCCGGCGACTCGGTTGCCCGAGAACTGGACGATGGTGAGCGGCATCAGCAGCAGCGAGGAGGCGAAGATCGGCGGGATCACGCCCGCGGTGTTGATCTTGAGCGGCAGGTGCGAGCGCTCCTGCTGGATGTTGCCGCGCGCGGTCTGGCGCTTGGGATACTGGATGAGGACGCGCCGCTGGGCGCGCTCCATGAAGCAGATGAAGAGGATCAGGCCGGCGGCGAGGGCGAGCACGGCGAAGATCGTCACGGGCGACAGCGTTCCGGTGCGGCCGCCCTCGAGCGCCTGGGCGATCGCGGTCGGAAGCTGGGCGACGATGCCGGCCATGATGATGAGGGAGACACCGTTGCCGATGCCGCGGCTGGTGATCTGCTCGCCGAGCCACATCAGGAACATGGTGCCGCCGACCAGGCTGACGACCGTGGTGATGCGGAACATCATGCCGGGATCGATCACCGCCGAGCCGCCCTGCCCCGCACCCCAGCCCTCGAGGCCGACGGCGATGAAATAGCCCTGGATGGCGCAGAGAAAGACCGTGCCGTAGCGCGTATATTGGTTGATCTTCTTGCGTCCGCTCTCGCCCTCTTTCTTGAGCGCGGCGAGGGTCGGCGACATCGTCGTCGCGAGCTGCACCACGATCGAGGCGGTGATGTAGGGCATCACGCCCAGCGCGATCAGGCTCATGCGCTCGAGGCTGCCGCCCGAAAACATGTTGAAGAAATCGAGGACGCCGCCGCGGGTCTGGTCGAACAGAGTCTGGAGCGAACGCGGGTCGATGCCCGGTAGCGGCACGAACGACAGCAGCCGGAAGATCACCAGCGCGCCGAGCGTGAACCACAGGCGCTTCTTGAGATCGGTCGCCTTGGTGAAGTTCGCCAGGCTGAAATTGCTGGCCATCTGTTCGGCTGCGGATGCCATCGTGCGTTCGATCCCGAAAATTGCGGCTGAAAAGGAGAAGCCCCTCTTGCCTCATATAGGGCGCGGGCCGGGCTTGTCAGCCTCGGCCCGCATTTCGTGCTATCAGCCCTTTTGCTTCTCGAGGCGGGCGGCGCGCGCCTTGCCCTTCTTGGCCTTGGCCTTGTCCGCCGCCGAGGTCACCTCGATGATCTCGACCGTGCCGCCAGCCGCCTCGACCGCCTGGCGGGCCCCGGCGGAGGCGCCGGCGACGCGGAAGGCGAGCTTGGCGCTCAACGTGCCCTTGCCGAGCAGGCGGACGCCGTCCTTCCCGCCGCGGGCGAGGCCGGCGGCCTGCAGCGCGTCGTGGTCGAGCGTGCCGTCGGTCGCTAGCTTGCCGGCGTCGACCAGCTTCTGGACCGCGCCGATATTCACCTCGGCATAATCCTTGGCGAAGATGTTGTTGAAGCCGCGCTTCGGGATCCGCATGTGGAGCGGCATCTGGCCGCCCTCGAAGCCGGCGATCGACACGCCCGAGCGCGCCTTGGCGCCCTTCTGGCCGCGGCCGGCGGTCTTGCCGAGCCCCGAGCCGATGCCGCGGCCGACGCGCACCCGGCTCTGCCGGGCGCCCTTATTGTCTCTGAGATCGTTGAGTTTCATGTCCTTGCACTCGCTTTCGCTTCTGTCGCGCTGTTAGCCCCTCTCCCATCTCGGGAGAGGGGTTGGGGTGAGGGAACGAAGTAGGTGCGGCGCACCTGCTTCAGTCCCTCACCCTCCCACCGCCTTCGGCGGCGGGCCCCTCCCTCTCCCGCAAGGGGAGAGGGCTGAAAGGTTAGCCTTCGACACTCACCATATGCTGCACCCGCCGGATCATTCCGCGCAGCTCCGGCGTGTCCTCGCGCTCAACCGTGCGGTGCATCTTGTTGAGGCCGAGCCCGATCAGGGTCTGGCGCTGATCCTTGGTGCGGCGGATCGGCGATCCGATCTGGGTGATCTTCACTTTGGCCATGAGGCTTACTCCACCACCGCGGCCGCGTCGGCTTCGGCGGTCTGGGATCCGCCGCGACCGAGCAGGTCGGCGATCTTCTTGCCGCGCCGCTGGGCGACCGACTTGGGCGAAGTCTGCTCGGTCAGCGCCTCGAAGGTCGCGCGGATCATGTTGTAGGGGTTGGATGTGCCGACCGACTTGGTCACCACGTCGGCGACGCCGAGGCTCTCGAACACGGCGCGCATCGGGCCGCCGGCGATGATGCCGGTGCCCGCCGGAGCCGAGCGGAGATAGACGCGGCCGGCGCCGAAATGGCCGAGGCCGTCATGGTGCAGCGTCCGCCCTTCGCGCAGCGGCACGCGGACCATCGCCTTCTTGGCCGCGGCGGTCGCCTTGGAAATCGCCTCGGGCACCTCGCGGGCCTTGCCGTGGCCGAAGCCCGCGCGGCCCTTGCCGTCGCCGACCACGACCAGGGCCGCAAAGCCGAAGCGCTTGCCACCCTTCACGGTCTTGGAGACGCGGTTGATGTGGACGAGCTTCTCGATCAGCTCCTCGCCGCCGTCGTCGTCGCCGCCGCGCGGGCCGCCGCGCCGGTCGTCGCGCCGGCCGCCGCGTCCGCCGCGATCGCCGCCGCCACGTCCGCCACCGCCGCCGCCGCGGCCGCCACGCCCGCCGCGCGGGCCGCGGCCTTCGGGACGCCCTTCGGCCGGAGCCGCAGGCACGGCGGTCTCGACCGCCGCTTCCTGGGTCGGGCCGTCCTGGACCTCGGCGCCCTGATTGGTTTCGTCAGCCATTCTTAAAACTCCAATCCGCCTTCGCGCGCGGCGTCGGCGAGAGCCTTCACGCGGCCGTGGAACAGGAAACCGCCGCGGTCGAAGACCACGCGGGTGACGCCCGCGGCCTTGGCGCGCTCGGCGATCCTCTTGCCGACCTCCTGGGCCGACGCGATCGTGGCGCCGGTATTGGCGCGCGCGTCCTTCTCGAGCGTCGAGGCCGAGGCGACGGTGCGGCTCTCGGCATCGTCGATGACCTGCGCATAGATGTGCCGGCCCGAGCGGTGGACGCTGAGCCGCGGGCGCACGGCGCCGCGCTTCCTCAGCGAGGTCCGGACGCGCTGGCGGCGCCGGTCGAAAAGTGAAAGCTTGGCCATGCTACTTCTTCTTGCCTTCTTTGCGGAAGATGTACTCGCCGCGATATTTGATGCCCTTGCCCTTGTAGGGCTCCGGCTTGCGCCACTGCCGGATCTCGGCGGCGAGCTGGCCGACGCGCTGCCGGTCGTTGCCGCTGATCTCAACCGTGGTCGGGTCCGGAGTCTTCACCTCGAGCCCCTCGGGAACGGAGATGTTGACGTCGTGGCTGTAGCCGAGCTGCAGCCGCAGATTGCGGCCCTGTGCGGCGGCGCGATAGCCGACGCCGGTGATCTCGAGGGTTTTGGTGAAACCCTCGGTCACGCCGGTCACCAGGTTGGCGACCAGGGTACGGTGCATGCCCCAGAAGGAGCGCGCCCGCTTGGTCTCGTTGGCCGGGCGCACGACGATGCGGCCGTCCTCGATACCGTAGCTGATGTCCTCGAGCATCTGCATGGTGAGCGTGCCCTTGGGCCCCTTCACCGACAGGTTCTGCCCCTCGATCGAGGCGGTGACGCCGCTGGGCAGCGCGACGGGGACTTTTCCGATGCGGCTCATGATCAGAACACCTCCGCCAGCACCTCGCCGCCGACATTCTGCTCCCGCGCTTCCGCGTCGGAGAGAACGCCGCGTGGCGTCGAGACGATCGTGATGCCGAGGCCGTTGCGCACGCGGGGCAGCTCCTGCGCGCCCGAATAGACCCGGCGGCCGGGCTTCGAGACGCGGGAGACGTGCTGGATCGCGGGCTGGCCCTCGAAATATTTCAGCTCGATGCGGATGCCCGGGGCGCGGCCGAGGGCCTCCTCGGAATAGCCGCGGATATAGCCTTCGCGCTGGAGCACGTCGAGGACGCGGACGCGCAGCTTGGAGGCCGGCGACAGCACGCTGTCCTTCCGGGCCTGCTGGCCGTTGCGGATGCGGGTGAGCATATCACCCAGGGGATCGGTCAGTGGCATATCTCTACCTTACCAGCTCGACTTGGTCAGGCCGGGGATCAGGCCCTTGTTGCCCATCTCGCGCAGCATGATGCGCGACAGCCGGAACTTGCGATAAACGGCGCGCGAACGGCCGGTCAGCTCGCAGCGGTTGCGCACCCGGGTCGGGTTTCCGTTGCGCGGGATCTCGGCCAGCTTCAGGCGCGCGATCAGGCGCTCGGTCTCGTCCCTGGACTCGTCGTCCGCGACCGCCTTCAGCCGGGCGTAGCGCCCCGCATATTTCTTGACGAGCTTCTTGCGACGCTCGTTCTTGTTGATCGAACTCAGTTTCGCCATGACTTAAGTTCTCTTCCTTCTCTCGAGAGCGGACCGCTTACGCGGCCTGCTTCTGATCCTGGTCCTGCGGGAACGGGAAGTTGAAGAGGCGCAGCAGCTCGCGCGCCTCGTCGTCCGTGTTCGCCGTCGTGGTGACGATGATGTCCATGCCGCGCACCTTCTCGATGCGGTCGTAGTTGATCTCCGGGAAGATGATCTGCTCCTTGAGACCCATCGCGTAATTGCCGCGACCGTCGAACGAGCGCGGGTTGAGGCCGCGGAAGTCGCGCACGCGCGGCAGCGCGATCGTCACCAGGCGGTCGAGGAACTCGTACATCCGCTCGCGGCGCAGGGTGACCTTGACGCCGATCGGCATGCCCTCGCGCAGCTTGAACTGCGCGATCGACTTCTTCGCCTTGGTGATGACCGGCTTCTGGCCGGCGATCAGCTCCATCTCGGACGCCGCGGTCTCGACCTTCTTCTTGTCCTGGGTCGCCTCGCCGACGCCCATGTTGAGAACGATCTTCTCGAGCCGCGGCACTTCGAGGCGGTTCTTGTAGCCGAACCGCTCGATCATCGCCGGGACGATCCGCTCCTCATAGTCGCGCTTCAGGCGCGGCGTGTATTTCGCATCAGCCATTGATCAGCTCCCCGGACCGGACCGCGACCCGGACCTTCTTTCCATCGCGCTCCTCGAAGCGGATGCGCGTCGGCTTGCCCGATTTGGGGTCCTCCAGCGCGACCTTCGAGACGTGGAGCGGCGCTTCCGAGCGCTCGAGGCCGCCCTGCGGGTTGGCCTGGCTCGGCTTCCTGTGCCGCACCGCGACATTGATTCCCGCGACGATCACCTTGCCCTCCTTGGGGAGCGACTTGGTGACCTCGCCCTTGCGGCCCTTGTCCTTGCCGCTGAGGACGACGACGCGGTCGCCCTTCTTAATTCTCTGGGCCATGGTTACAGCACCTCCGGCGCGAGGCTGATGATCTTCATATGCTTCTTGGCGCGCAGCTCGCGGACGACCGGGCCGAAGATGCGGGTGCCGATCGGCTCCTGGTTGTTGTTGACCAGCACCGCCGCGTTCGAATCGAAGCGGATGGTCGAGCCGTCGGGACGGTGGATGTCTTTGGCGGTGCGCACGATCACCGCCTTGTGGACGTCGCCCTTCTTGACGCGGCCGCGCGGCGCGGCCTCCTTCACCGACACGACGATAGTGTCGCCGACGCCGGCGAAGCGGCGCTTCGAGCCGCCGAGCACCTTGATGCACTGGACGCGCTTGGCCCCCGAATTGTCGGCGACCTCAAGGTTGGACTGCATCTGGATCATCGATCCAATTCCTTCTTCACTTCAACCGGGACCGGCCCGGCGATCAGTTCAAATTCCAATCCGTCACCCCGGACTTGATCCGGGGCCCATGAACACGGAGGCAGAGGAAAATCCTCGAACTCTTCGGTTCATGGCTGCCGGATCGAGTCCGGCATGACGCACACTCCTTACGCCTCGACCTCGGCCTTGGCCGGGGTCGCGTGGGTGTCGACGCGATCCAGCACCCGCCAGGTCTTGAGCTTCGAGATCGGCCGCGTCTCCTCGATGCGGACGGTCTCGCCCTCGCGAAACTCGTTGCCCTCGTCATGGGCGTGATACTTCTTCGACCGCTTGATGATCTTCCCGTAGAGGGCGTGCTTCACCCTCCGCTCGACCTTCACGACCACGGTCTTGTCCGTCTTGTCCGACACCACGGTGCCGGTGAGAACGCGCTTCGGCATTCGTCTACTCCTCAGGCCTTGGCCGCTTCGGCGGCGCTGGCGCGCTCGTTCTGAAGCGTCCGGATCTGGGCGATGGTGCGGCGCACTTCGCGGACCCTGGACGGCTTCTCGAGCTGGTTGGTGGCCGCCTGGAAGCGCAGGTTGAACTGCTCGCGCTTCAGCTCGCCGAGCTCCGCCTGGAGCTCGTCGTCGCTGCGGGTCCTCAAATCATCGAACTTGGCCATGTCTCTCACTCTTCATCCAGCACCGACTCGCCGAGCCGGGCCACGACCTTGGTCTTGATCGGCAGCTTCTCTGCCGCGCGCTCGAAAGCGACGCGGGCGAGCGGGCCGGGGACGCCGTCCAGCTCGAACAGGATGCGGCCGGGCTTCACCCGCGCGACCCAATGCTCGGGCGAGCCCTTGCCCGATCCCATGCGGACCTCGGCGGGCTTGGACGAGACCGGCACGTCCGGGAAGATCCGGATCCAGAGCCGACCCTGGCGGCGGATGTGCCGGGTGATCGCGCGGCGGGCCGCCTCGATCTGCCGCGCGGTCAGGCGGTCGGGCTCCATCGCCTTGAGGCCGAAGGCGCCGAAATTCAGCGCGGTGCCGCCCTTGGCGTCGCCGTGGATGCGGCCCTTGAAGGCCTTGCGGAACTTGGTGCGCTTCGGTTGCAGCATGTCTCTTCTTCCTTAGCGCGCGGGCCGGACGCCGGAGGTCTGGGCCTCCATCATCAGCCGGTCCTGGGCGAGCGGATCGTGGCCGAGGATCTCGCCCTTGAAGATCCAGACCTTGACGCCGCAGACGCCGTAGGCGGTGTGCGCGGTCGCTTCGGCATAATCGACGTTGCCGCGAAGCGTGTGCAGCGGCACCCGCCCCTCGCGATACCATTCGGTGCGCGCGATCTCCGCGCCGCCGAGGCGGCCGGCGCAGGTGATGCGGATGCCCTCCGCGCCGAGCCGCAGCGCCGACTGCACCGCGCGCTTCATCGCCCGGCGGAACGCGATCCGGCGCTCGAGCTGGTCGGCAACGCCCTGGGCGACGAGCTTGGCGTCGATCTCGGGCTTGCGGATCTCGACGATGTTCAGGCTGACGTCGGACGAGGTCATCTCGCCGAGCTGCTTCCTCAATTTCTCGATGTCGGCGCCCTTCTTGCCGATGATCACGCCGGGGCGCGCGGCATAGATGGAGACGCGGCAGAGCTTCGCCGGGCGCTCGATCACCACCTTTGAGATCGCCGCCTGCGGCAGCGCCTTCATGATGAACTTGCGGATCTTGAGGTCCTCGAGCAGCAGCCGGCCGTAATCGGCGCCGTCGGCATACCAGCGGCTGTCCCAGGTCCGGTTGATCTGCAGGCGGAGCCCGATCGGGGAGGTTTTCTGACCCATGGGTTTAAGCTTCCTGGCTCGCTTCGCGGACGACGATGCGCACGCGGCTGAACGGTTTGACGATCCGCGCCGAACGGCCGCGGGCGCGGGGGCTGAACCGCTTCATCGAGAGCGACTTGCCCACAGAGGCCTCGGCGACGATGAGGCTGTCGACGTCGAGATTGTGGTTGTTCTCGGCATTGGCGATCGCACTGTCGAGGACCTTGCGCACGTCGACCGCCATCGCCTTCTTCGAGAAGGAGAGGATGTTGCGCGCGTCCTCGGCCTTGCGGCCGCGGATCAGGGCGGCCACGAGGTTCAGCTTCTGGGCCGAGCCGCGGATCTGGGTGCCCACGGCGAGGGCCTCGTTGTCCGCGACGCGGCGGGGGCTCTTCGGCTTGCCCATGACGTTACCTCTTGCCCTTCTTGTCGGCGGCGTGGCCCGGGAAGAAGCGGGTCGGCGCGAACTCGCCGAGCTTCATTCCGACCATGTCCTCGTTGACCGAGACCGGGATGAACTTGCGGCCGTTATAGACGCTGAACGTCAGGCCCACGAACTGCGGCAGGATCGTCGAACGGCGCGACCAGGTCTTGATCGGCGAGCGGCTGTTGGCGGCGGAAGCGGCTTCCGCCTTCTTCAGCAGCGAAAGCTCGACGAACGGACCTTTCCAGACGGAGCGGGCCATGATTACCTCTTCTTCTTTGCGTGGCGCGACCGGATGATCATCTTGTCCGTCGCCTTGTTCGAGCGGGTGCGGGCGCCCTTGGTCGGCTTGCCCCACGGAGTGACCGGGTGACGGCCGCCCGAGGTGCGGCCCTCGCCGCCGCCGTGCGGGTGGTCGACCGGGTTCTTGGCGACGCCGCGGGTCAGCGGGCGCTTGCCCATCCACCGCGTGCGGCCGGCCTTGGCGAAATTCTGGTTCTGGTTGTCCGGGTTCGAGACCGCGCCCACCGTCCCCATGCAGTCGGAGCGGATATAGCGCTGCTCGCCTGAATTCATCCTGACGATGACCATGCCGCGGTCGCGGCCGACGACCTGGACGTAGGTGCCGGCGGCGCGGGCGATCTGGCCGCCCTTGCCGGGCTTCATCTCGACATTGTGGACGATGGTGCCGACCGGGCACTGGCCGAGCTCCATCGCATTGCCCGGCTTCACGTCGGTCTTGCGGCCCGCGACGACGGCGTCGCCGACGGCGAGGCGCTGCGGGGCGAGGATGTAGGCAAGCTCGCCGTCCTCATAGCGCACGAGGGCGATGAACGCGGTCCGGTTCGGATCGTATTCCAGCCGCTCGACGGTCGCGGGCACGTCCCACTTGCGACGCTTGAAATCGACGTAGCGGTAGCGCTGCTTGTGGCCGCCGGCGATGCCGCGCGAGGTGACGTGGCCCTTGTTGTTGCGGCCGCCGGTCTTGCGCTTGCCTTCGGTCAGCGCCTTGACCGGCTTGCCCTTCCACAGTGACGACTTGTCGACGAGGATCAGGCCGCGCTGCGACGAGGTCGTGGGGTTGTAGCTCTTGAGTGCCATGTCTCGCGCCTCAGATACCGGTGGTGACGTCGATGGACTGGCCCTCGGCCAGCGTCACGATCGCCTTCTTGACGTCGGACCGCGTATAGGGGCGGCCCTTCCACTTCTTGGTCTTGCCCTTCTGGACGATGGTGTTGACCCCGGTGACGTTGACGCCGAACAGGGCCTCGACCGCCGCCTTGATCTGCGGCTTGGTCGCGGCCTGCGCGACCTTGAAGACGACCGCATTCTGCTCGGAGAGCATGGTCGATTTCTCGGTGATGTGCGGCGCCAGCACGACATCGTAATGGGCGATGTCGAGCGCCGGCTGCTCTTTCTTGGCGGCCTTAGCCATTGAACCGCGCCTCCAGCGTTTCGACCGCGGCGCGGGTCAGCACCAGGGTATCGTGGTTGAGGATGTCGTAGACGTTGGCCCCCATCGCCGGCAGCAGGTCGACCCCGTGCAGGTTGGACGAGGCCATGGCGAAGCCGACGTTCAGCGCGTCGCCGTCGATCACCAGCGCCTTGGCGCCGAGGTTGAGGCCGGCGAGCCGCTCGGCGAGCGCCTTGGTCTTGGCTTCGGCGAGGTCGAGATTCTCGACCACGATCAGGCTGCCGCCCTGCGCCTTGGAGGAGAGCGCCATCTTGAGCCCGAGCGCCCGCACCTTCTTGTTCAGCGACGGGTTGAAATCGCGGACGCGAGGGCCGTGGGCCTTGCCGCCGCCGACGAAGATCGGCGCGCGCCGGTCGCCGTGGCGGGCGGTGCCGCCGCCCTTCTGCCGGCCGAATTTCTTGCCGGTGCGGGCGACGTCGCTGCGCTCGCGGGCGCCGCGGGCGGTGCCGCGGCGCTTCTCGAGCTGCCAGGTTACGACGCGGTGGAGGATGTCGGCGCGCGGCTCGACGCCGAAGACGTCGTCGGAAAGCTCGATATCCTTGCCCGGCTTGCCGCCGTCGAGGGACTGGACTTTGACCTTCATGGCTTAGCCTTCCTGGCCTTCAGTGGCTTCCGCGGGCGCGGCGGCGGTGTCGGCCGGCGTCTCGGCGGGAGCGTTGTCGTTGTTCTCGGCAGCATCCTGGGGGGTCTGGCGGATGCCCGCCGGATAGGGCGCCGTGTCCGGACGGGCGATCTTGACCGCATCCTTGACCAGCAGCCAGCCGCCCTTGTGGCCGGGGACCGATCCCTTGACGAAGATCAGGCCGCGCTCGGCGTCGGTCCGGACGACCTCGAGATTCTGCTGGGTGCGGTTCTTTGCGCCCATGTGCCCGGCCATCTTCTTGTTCTTGAAGACGCGGCCCGGATCCTGGCGCTGGCCGGTCGAGCCCAGCGAGCGGTGCGAGACCGAGACGCCATGGGTGGCGCGCAGGCCGCCGAAGCCCCAGCGCTTCATGCCGCCGGCGAAGCCCTTGCCTTGGGTGACGCCCTGGATGTCGACATATTGGCCGACCGCGAAATGGTCGGCGGTCAGTTCGGCGCCAACGTCGAGGAGCGCATCCTCGGCGACGCGGAACTCGGCGACCCGCGCCTTGGGCTCTACCTCGGCCTTGCCGAAATGGCCGCGCTGCGGCTTGGCGACGTTCTTCGCCTTGGCGGTACCCGCTCCGAGCTGGACGGCGACATAGCCGTCGTCGTCAGCATTCTTGCGGGCGATCACCTGGACATTGTCGAGCGCCAGGACGGTGACCGGCACGTGGCGGCCGTCCTCCTGGAACAAGCGGGTCATCCCCATTTTTTTCGCGATCACGCCGGTGCGCACGACCGTAACTCCTCAGACAGAGGCCCGCGGACAATTCCGCGGGCGTGTTCGAGCCCGAATAGATGCGTGCCCCGCCTGGGCTCGTGAACCGCCTCGAGGGGCGGAACGGCGGGGACGCAGGCCGGGAGCAGGCTCCCGCGGTATCACCCTGTTTCGTGCCGGCTCAGGCCAGCTTGATCTCGACGTCCACGCCCGCGGCGAGGTCGAGCTTCATCAAAGCGTCGACCGTCTGCGGGGTCGGCTGCACGATGTCGAGCAGCCTCTTGTACGTCCTCACCTCGAACTGCTCGCGCGACTTCTTGTCGACGTGGGGCGAGCGGTTGACGGTGAACTTCTCGATGCGCGTCGGCAGCGGGATGGGACCGCGGATGAGAGCACCCGTGCGGCGCGCCGTATCGGCGATGTCGCCAGTCGCCTGGTCGAGCACTCGATGATCGAACGCCTTCAGGCGAATCCGGATATTCTGCGTTTCCATACCTGCTACCGATGCCAAAGAGCCGAGCCAAATCCGGAGCCATTCGACCCCGGAGCGGCCAATTCATACTCAAATGCGAACCGCCCGAATCTTCCCAGACCGGGCGGCTGCGCGTGCCTCTACTACTTCGTGATCGTTCCGACAACCCCCGCGCCGACGGTCCGGCCGCCTTCGCGGATGGCGAAGCGAAGGCCCTGGTCCATCGCGATCGGGGCGATCAGCTTCACGCCGAGCTCCACATTGTCGCCGGGCATCACCATCTCGGTACCCTCGGGCAACACCACCTCGCCGGTCACGTCGGTCGTGCGGAAGTAGAATTGCGGACGGTAGTTGGCGAAGAACGGCGTGTGGCGGCCGCCCTCGTCCTTCGAAAGGACGTAGACGTTGGCCGAGAAGTCGGTGTGCGGCGTGATCGAGCCCGGCTTGGCGAGAACCTGGCCGCGCTCGACCTCCTCGCGCTTGGTGCCGCGCAGCAGGGCGCCGATATTGTCGCCGGCCTGGCCCTGGTCGAGCAGCTTGCGAAACATCTCGACGCCGGTGACGACCGTCTTCTGGGTATCGCGGATGCCGACGATCTCGACCTCCTCGCCGACCTTGATGATGCCGGTCTCGACGCGGCCGGTGACGACGGTGCCGCGGCCCGAGATCGAGAAGACGTCCTCGATCGGCATCAGGAAGGGCTTGTCAAGCGGACGCTCGGGCTGCGGGATGTAGCTGTCCACAGCCTTCATCAGTTCGAGAACGCTGTTCTCCCCGATCGCCTCATTCTTGTCCTCGAGCGCTGCCAGCGCCGAGCCCTTGATGATCGGAATGTCGTCGCCGGGAAAGTCGTAGGACGTGAGCAGCTCGCGAATCTCGAGCTCGACGAGCTCGATCAGTTCCTCGTCGTCGACCTGGTCGACCTTGTTCATATAGACGACGATCGACGGCACGCCGACCTGGCGGGCGAGCAGGATGTGCTCCTTGGTCTGCGGCATCGGGCCGTCGGCGGCCGAGACGACCAGGATCGCGCCGTCCATCTGGGCGGCGCCGGTGATCATGTTCTTCACATAATCGGCGTGGCCCGGGCAGTCGACGTGGGCGTAGTGGCGCGCCTCGGTCTCATATTCGACGTGGGCGGTCGAGATGGTGATGCCGCGCTCGCGCTCCTCGGGAGCCTTGTCGATATTGGCATAGCTCGTGTAGGTCGCGCCGCC
>Ga0196965_1000381_pt1 | contig 28632 bp, 11 predicted proteins | sample S1_20metaG_FD_148668 | JGI IMG/M metagenome (GOLD analysis project Ga0196965, IMG submission 148668) | Soil microbial communities from Anza Borrego desert, Southern California, United States - S1_20 | ecosystem: Environmental > Terrestrial > Soil > Desert | place: USA: California | collected...
GTACACAGTCGGGTCGCATGATGTATTTGTAAATGGTGTCAACGCGACAACCGGGTTAACATGTTGGTCTTCTATTTCAACGCGCAGCGGTTGCGTTTCACAACCAAAACCGATTGCGCCTGTTCTTTCCGCGATGACGTAATAAGTGCCTTCGCCCATCGCTGAGTATTCCTGTGCTGCAGTACCTGTTACCAGTGATTCAACTGTGATCAGTGCAGCCAGATCGTCACTTAAAAGGTCAGCGGGATCAGTGAAAACCCCTGGAGTTGCCGCCGGCGCTTCATACCATTTGAAAGTCCAGTCAGCGGCGAGCGGAGTGTTGTCTGTGATATCTGCCTCACCTGTCAAAGATCTGTCGATCGTTACTTCCGTTACCATGATGTCGCCGTAAGGATCGCAGATCAATTGATTTGTAAACGTGTGATCAGTTATTGCCAAGTCAAACTTACGGTCATCGATTTCCACGTCGTTTGTTACAAGGCAGCCACTCACGTCGTTAACTGTCTCGACAGTGTACACATCCTCCTCGAGTCCGTTGAAGATTTCTGTTAGTACAGTACCGTCTTCAGTTGGACCAGCGACAACCATTGGGGCTGTTATTTCATAAGTGTAGTCGGGGCCTGCATCTGTCGCCGCGTTAGTTACAATTACCTGAATTCGGCCTTCACCTGTTCCTGGTGTACACGAAGTATTTGAGAATGGTGTGAAGACGGGGTCAGGAGTGACATGGACGTCAGGAATGACAACAGTTACCACTGGCGTCGCACAACCGGCGCCGGGCCCTGTATTATCGAGGCGTATACCGCGAACGTAATAGATTTTGTTACCCATGCCGAGTCCGGCAATCGGATTAAACCAGTTTGCATACTTGGTTGCGTCAAATAACTCTCCGCCACTGCCACCATCATCGTCATAGACGTCGGTCGTCAACGCTGCATCGGTGTACCACGTATAATGATAGTCGTCAATGTCGATCGGATTTACTTGAGTAACTTCAGCAGAACCGGTTCCATTACCGGTTCCATCAGGCTGACAATATGCTTCGGGGTTGATATCGACATCGATCAGCTGTGGGATGTCTGGCTGATCAGGAATTGTTACTGATTGCGTCACTGCGCATCCGCTCGTTGTTTCGGTGATCTCTATTGAATACGTCTGCGGCCCAAAACCGCCATCTACCGCAGGGAAAAGTTCTGTTGCCGTGTTATCGGGAATGATAAACCCGTTCCACGTTGTTGCTAACGTTGCTGGAGTCGGGGCAGGCGCTGTAAGGTTCGTAATTTCAAAGTTTGCGCCCGGTGTCAAGTCCAAAGGATCCTTAGTAACCGTAATTTCGACGGACCCGTCTGCGTAGTCATCCGTATCGCAAGCTGTATTAGGAACAATCGTTCCCAGCGTCACCACAGGCTTTAGTGCGTCTACTGAAATAGTTGCGGTTTTATAAAGCGCACAGCCAGGTGTTGCAGCATCCTGTACTTCAACTAAATACCCTCCTGGATTCAGGTTCGTCCTTGTCTTATCAACAAAATTCGTGAAAGCGCCATCGAGGTCAAGATCATCATCGTCAATTTTTGTATCGCCATCGTTGTCTAAACCATCATTTGCGATTGCATTGCCGGTGTCGCAGTCTGGGTCGGCGCCGTCAGTTAATCCATCAACATCATTATCTGCACCGTCTCCACACAAAATGGACCCACCATCGAAATCCGGATCTGCACCATCAACTAAACCATCGCCATCATCGTCTATCGGAGTGTTGTTTGCAAGATCATATATCTCGATTGGCGCGCCAGCTGTGCCCAGGTCTGTTCCTGAGTAGATGTTGATTGTATATTCACTATGCCCAATCAACTGAATATTGATCGTACCGTCTCCTGCGAGCACGTCACATTTTTCTGAATTGGTTGAAACAACTTCAAATCGAGGCGCGTCCTGGAATGGTACGCCAATAGATAGCACAGTACCGCAACCCTCGTCATCAGTTACTACAACGGAATAAAGTTGCGCTGACAGGCCTGCAATGTCTTCCAGAATTGAAAATGCTCCAGCATTAAAATCCGGTGGATTTGAATTTAAAAAGAAATCAAACGGAGGCGCGTCAGTAGGGGCGCCCACATGCCATGAGAAATTATACGGTGCGACTCCGCCTGCAACAGTAATGTTGATGCCACCATCGTTACCCGCATTACATGCGGTTTCTTTTGCAACTGCATCGATTGTGATCGTAGCTTTTGCTGTAACGTCTGCAACGTTAACCGTCACTACCTGTGATTCGCAATGCGTCGCTTCGTCAACAATCAACCCTGAATAATCCCCCGGTACCAGACTCGTGAGAACAAGGTCGGCGTCATCTGAAGATGAAACTGTAGCTGTCGCTTTAACAAAGGTTGGATCAGTATCGTATGCTAACGGATCTTGTGGCAACCAATAGATCGTAAACTCACCATCAGCTAACCCACCGATGACGGTTGCACCCTGATCGACCTCAACCTCGCCGTCAGGGGTATCGCAGCTTGCTACGTCACTTGACACATTTAATACAAGCTGTGGTAACGTAATGTCGTCAGGTAAGAATATGCTTTGTGTCGCAAAACATCCGCTTGCGGGGTTGGTTGCCCTAACGGTATAATCGCCGCTCGCAAGATTGGCAGCGGTCGTTCCGGTTGCAGCAAAGGATGCAGCGGCGGTTCCGAGGCCAGCGTGCCATGTAAATGTCTCGGTTACGTCCGTTGTCGTTGCTTCCAATTGTCCGTTTGGATCCCCCACTTCATCACAAGAAGTCTGATTGGCAAGAACCGTGGTTGTGATTGCTGGATATGTCAAATCATCAAGAATCGTAACTGAGATCGGGGCCGACTCACAATTGTCGTTGTTACTTGTAACTGGATTATTACCTGCAAGTACGGTCAGGCTATACGTGCCAGCAGCGAGTTGTTCAATCGCATCAACCCCGTTTGCTACGCCACCAGACCATGTCAGCGTAAACCCGGTATAAGGGCTTGCAATGGTAGATCCGCGGTAAGTAAACGGCGTGGTTGGATCAACATTCGCTGTTCCGCTAAATGGAAGAACGCATCGTGTGTTAGGATCAAATTCGAGTGCTGTAATTACAGGAACTTGTTTGTTATCAGGGACGAGGACTGATGCTGTGCTTACGCAAAGCGTGATTTCATTTTCTACCTCAAGGGTATACGTTAGTCCGCCCGCTAATGCCGCCAGTGTGTTCACGCCCGTGGTATTATCAGGAATTGCCGCGCCGTGTTCATCCCCTACAGATGCCACGTTGCCATCGTACCATTGGAATGTGTATTCGTCTGTACCGTTGTCGTTCGTAACTGTACCGGTAATCTCACCGTTGTCTGTACCACCAACACAGTTTGTTGAACCTTGCGGTACAAGTGAAATAATTGGAAGGGTCAGATTGTCTGTCACCTCACCAACCACAGCCGATGATATACAGTTCAGTCGTTCGTTCGTGATCTTCGCTGTATAGAATCCGGCGCCGAGTGCCGTGTAGTCACTTGTGGTTGCAAGCGCAACATCGTTCAAGATGTTGTTGATAGTAAGATCAGCTGCACCCGCTGCGGTATTTCCATCCCACCATTCAATTGTATATTCCTCGCCCGCTAACGCATTTGCGTCAACAACGTTTGAGATGGCGGTGGCGCCGTTGAAAGGTGCCGCGCAATTGATATTTTCGGTGATCGTTATGGTAAACGTTGGATTTTCGCTTATATCCTGGAGATTCTGACTGAAGGTCGTTTCACAACCGGTGATAGTGTTATAGACATATACGGTGTATGTTAAGCCGCCTTCGACCAACGATATAACCTCGGTATTGCCACCATTGCCATTCGGTACTTCATTCCCTGCGAGTACCGCATTGCCTTCGTACCACTGGTATGTAAGAGCATGATTTAGCGGGTTATTGGTGATATCGATGTCGATTCCACCGTTGTGCGCACCACCGGCACAATTTGTGGAAGGTTCAGGCGTCGCTGAGACTGCAGGGATAACAAGGTTCTCGGTCACCTGTATTGTTACGGGGTTTGAGGTACAACCGAGTCTGTCGTTTGAAACAGTAGCGGTATAGAATCCACCATCAAGTGCCGTTTCAGTATCTGTATTACCGCCAAAGCCGAGAGACATATCGTTTCCGGTTGACCATTCATAAGTATAGGTATCGGTTGCGATCTTATTTGGATCAACTATGGCTTGTGCTGAGATCTCCCCAGTGTAAAGGCCGGCAACGCAACCCTCATTAGGAATAGAGTCAAGTGTAAGGACAGGCAAAATGCGATTGTCAGTAATGGCCTGCACGAAAGTATTCACGCAACCTGTTGTAGCATTTGTTGCCTGAATAAAGTAGGAGAGACCTCCTTGCTGACCTCTGACAGAAGACGCACTTAAGCTAACGGTAGTAATGCTGTCTGCAGTAACGGCAGGGTCAGTTAATAGTGTACCAATTCTCCATACAAAGTTATAGGTATGGGCTCCCGGTGAATTGATGATTGCGTCGATTTTACCATTATGGTCAACGTTACAATTTGTAGAAGGCGTTTGAGTGGTAGCGATGTCAGGAAGCACAATTGCTTCTGTCACCTGGATTGTTACGGGGTTTGAGATACAACCGAGTCTGTCGTTTGAAACAGTAGCGGTATAGAATCCCCCATCGAGAGCGATTTCAGTATCTGTATTACCGCCAAAGCCGAGAGACATATCGTTTCCGGTTGACCATTCATAAGTATAGGTATCGGTTGCGATCTTATTTGGATCAACTACGCCTTGAGCTGAGATCTCCCCAGTGTAAAGCCCGGCAACGCAACCCTCATTAGGAATAGAGTCAAGTGTAAGGACAGGCAAAATGCGATTGTCAGTAATGGCCTGCACGAAAGTATTCACGCAACCTGTTGTAGTATTTGTTGCCTGAATAAAGTAGGAGAGACCTCCTTGCTGACCTCTGACAGAGGAAGCGCTTGCGCTGACAGTAGTAATGCTGTCTGCAGTAACGGCAGGGTCAGTCAACTGCGTACCAATTCGCCATACAAAGTTGTAAGTATGTGCTCCAGGTGAATTGATGATTGCATCGATTTCACCATTATGGTCGGCGTTACAATTTGTGGAAGGAGTTTGAGTAGCAGCAATGTCTGGAAGAACTATTACTTCCGTCACCTGGATTGTTACGGGGTTTGAAGTACAACCCAGCCTATCGTTTGTAACAGTAGCAGTGTAGAACCCTCCATCGAGATCAATCTGCGAGTCAGTTGTTCCAGCTAATGGAGCAGACATGTCATTGCCAGTTGACCATGCATAGGTATAAGTATCGCCTACGTCTTCATTTGGCCCCGTCACTGATGCCGATGATGCTGTTCCTGTAAATAATCCAGCCGCACAACCTTCATTCGGAGTCATTTGAAGCGTTAGCACGGGAACAACTCTTCCGTCCGTAATGGTCTGAACGAGAGAGTTCACGCAACCAGTGGTCACGTTCGTTGCCTGGACAAAATAGTTTTGTCCACCCTCCTGATTTGCTACCGAAGTAGTATTGATTGTTGAGGTAATATCGGCACCTGCGATTGCTGCACCGCTGATATCAGCTCCCTTTCTCCACTCGAAAGTATAGTTGTGTGCCCCCGGAGAGTTTACGACAACATCAATTTCGCCATTGTGATCCGCGTTACAATTTGTAGATGGTGATTGTGTTGCCGAAAGATCGGGAAGAACAATCGTCTCGGTAACCTGAATTGTTACTGGATTCGAAGTGCAGCCTAGTCTATCATTGGTAGCGGTGGCAGTGTAAAAACCTCCATCAAGACCTGTTTCAGTGTCAGTTGTTCCACCGAATAATGTTGTCATATCATTCCCGGTCGACCATGCATACGTGTATGTATCTGTACCAAGTTCGTTTGCACCTGTAACAGAGGTAGCAGAAACGGTGCCCGTAAACAAGCCAGCAACGCAGGCTTCATTTTCGGTCATTTGCAATGCAAGTACCGGCAGTACTCGTGCATCAGTGATAGTCTGAACCAGTGAGTTCACACAACCCGTTGTTGTATTTGTAGCCTGAACAAAGTAGTTCTGACCACCTTGTTGATTTGCTACCGAGGTTGTATTGTCTGTTGAAGTAATATCAGCGCCTGCAATGGCAGCGCCGCTCATGTCTGATCCCTTTCTCCATACGAAAGTATAGATGTGAGCGCCTGGCGTGTTCACGACAACGTCAACTTCTCCATTATGATCTGTATTACAATTGGTGGAAGGCGTTTGTGTTGCGGAAAGATTTGGTAGTACAATCGTTTCGGTTACCTGAATTGTGACCGGTGTGGAAGTACAACCTAATCTGTCGTTTGTTGCAGTGCCAGTGTAGAAACCTCCGTCCAGACCTGTTTCAGTGTCTGTCGTTCCCCCGAATAATGTTGTCATATCGTTACCGATCGACCACGCGTACGTGTATGTATCTGTGCCGAGTTCATTGGGACCAGTAACAGAAGTCGCCGAAACGGTTCCAGTAAATAAGCCGGCAACACAGGCTTCGTTCTCAGTCATCGCTAGCGCAAGCACTGGCGCAACGCGTCCATCCGTAATTGTTTGAACAAGAGAGTTCACACAACCAGTTGTTGTATTGGTAACCTGAACAAAGTAGTTCTGACCACCTTGCTGTCCGGTGATCGAAGAGGTGTTATTTGTCGAAGTAATATCGGCGTTCGGAACAGCAGGATCTGCGATCGTGTTTCCTTTTGTCCAGACATAGGTGTAAACGTGAGCGCCCGGCGTATTGACCACAAGATCAACTTCCCCATTGTGATCGGTGTTACAGTTTGTAGAAGGCGTTTGCGTAGCTGACAGGTCAGGTAGCACAATGGTTTCAGTCACCTGAATTGTGACAGGATCGGAAGTACAACCCAATCTATCGTTTGTGGCTGTTGCTGTATAAAATCCTCCGTCAAGGCCCGTTTCGCTATCAGTCGTACCGCCAAATCCGGTTGACATATCATTTCCTACAGACCACGCGTAAGTATATGTGTCAGTACCGAGTTCGTTCGCGCCCGTCACCGAAGTAACTGAGACTGTACCTGTGAACAACCCTGCAGCGCACGCCTCGTTTGGCGTCATCTCCAGGACAAGAACAGGAGCAAGGGAGTTGTCAGGTATCGTTTGAACAAGTGTATTCGTACATCCGGTGGTGTTGTTAGTTGCCTGCGCAAAATAGTTCTGCGCGCCTTCCTGTCCTTCGATGGTCGAACTTGTTCCGGTAGCCGAAGTTGCCGTAACTGATGGATCCGAGATCAGGTTGCCCTTTCGCCAGATAAATGAGTAAGTATCGGCGCCCGGATTAGTGACAGTCATCGTCATCTCACCATTGTGATCCGTATTACAATTTGTTGCTGCAACAGGAGTTGCCGACAAAACAGGCAGGATCTGATCATTCTCTATCTCTACAGTGACCGGTGCAGAAGTACAGTTTGTTCGCGAGTTTGTCGTAGTCGCTGTGTAGAAACCACCATTTTTTCCTGTAATCGATGCACTTGTAGCACCACCGATAGGGGCCGTCATATCTGAGCCGGTAGACCATACATAGGAATAGGTGTCCGTACCTTCGGCATTTGTATCGGTGAGCGACAACATGCTTGCTGTTCCGTTGTATGCAGTAGCAGGGGCGCACATGCTGTTCTCAGTCGATGTAAGTGTAATAACCGGTGATTGTTTAATATCAGCAACGTTGGTTGAGAATGTGTTCACACAACCCGTTGCGGTATAAGTTACCTCCACACCGTAATTAAAAGCAGCGCCGCCCTGCAGACCAGTTAGCGAAGATGATGTCTGTCCTGCGATCACAACATTTGAAGGATCGAACCATCTGTAAGTGTGCGCGATATTGGGTGTGACCGATGTTACCGTCACTTCTCCATCCGTAATTCCGCCAACACAATTTGTAGAAGGTACAGAAGAAGTAGTAATTACGGGTAACACCTCCGCATTGAGCACCTCCACTGTCACCGGATCTGCCACGCAGCCAAGATCAGTTCGTTCAACAACGAGCGTGTAGTTTCCACCTTGCAATTCAATCACAGTTGGCGTTGTCTGGGCGAGGGGAGGATCCGTCGTGAGCGATCCCTGCGTCCAGCTGAAAGTGTAATCAGTGAAGTCAGCAACTGCCACACCGTCAAAGTTGACACTGGCAATAGCCTGGCCGTTGTATGTGGTTGTTGCGAGTGCCGGGTCGCAAATTGAATTATTGACTGAGTCAAGTGTGACCACAGGCTTTGTGAGGACTTCTTCGATCAACGTGTCGGCAGTAGCCGAACAGTTGAAGGCAGTCGTAACCTTTATTGTATAGTAAAGACCGCCACCGAGTCCGTTAACCAGTGTATCGCCTTTGGCGCCCGTAACAGTAGTTACCGCGTTCGCAGGCAATGTGTTCTGTCCGAGGAACCATTCAAAAGTGAAATCGTCGGGATTGGTAAGACCTGTTCCCGAAGCAATTGCTCTCAGCGATCCGTTAGCAAGAGCCGGATCGCACGCTGTTTGCGGTGCTACCTGTTCCAATGTCACCGACGGCAAAACGGTTGCGCTCGTGATCGTGGCAGTAATTGCGGGTGCACCGGATGTTGAGCAATTTGTCGCCTTATCGGTAATGATCACCTCATAAGTCCCGACCGGTAGATTCCGTCGGGTTGCCCCGTCACCATGCGCCGCCGGAAGGATCGATCCGCGGGTCAGGGTGGCGGCATTATAATAGTACCAGGTAAAATTATAACCGGCCGTATCTGCGGGAATACCTGTAACGAGGGCCGTGGCTGTTATGCGTCCGGAATTTGGATTACTGCAGTCTTCAACATTTTGCAGGGTTGAAGCCTGCCCGACTGGAGGGTCTGGACCGGGCAACACCGCTGACGGGGTTTGCACACAACTATCGGCCATTACCCTTACGGAGTATTTCCCTGCGGGCAGACCAGTGATGGTAGAGGTTGTTACGCCAAGGGTTGCATTACCCTCTGAGTCCAGCCATTGGTATGTGAAGCTACCGGGCTTGGACGTAAGCACCTGCAAAATTCCATCGGCCGGGCTACACTTCGTCTGACTTTGTATTGTGTCAATTGCAGCGGTAAACTCAAATCCGAGGCGCGTCACGCTATCCTGTACCATTGAGCTCTGGCAGCCTTTAAGTGTATTTGTGCCGCGCACACTGTAGAGGCCTTCCTGAAGACTGTCGATTGTGCTGGAAATTTCACCCGGAATCAATACCCCGCTTGTCGAATCTCCGGCAAACCATTCAAACTCGTACGGGCTGAGATCCATGATCTGTGCGCCATTTTTCCATACCTGCACTTCCAGCGCTCCGTTATACGGCGGACTATCGGAGCACGATTCATTTGGCTTTGTGCGCAAAGTACGGATCTCAAACTTGAACGGATCAACCAATGCATCGTACATGTTATTGACGATCGTACATTCGGTGCTTGATGAACCTGAAAGATTGATCGGTAGAACAGAACCATCATTATTCAATACAACGTACAACTGGAAACTTGTTCCATCACTGGTAAGTGTCATCCAGTCGGTCGTGAATACATCATCCACCTGCAAATTTGTAAGTTGTATATACCTTACTTCGATCAGGGTTGCGCCTGCAACGGTTGGGTCTCCTTTAAAGAAGCTAACAGGAATGCTATCCGTAATGGGAAGGTCTCCAACGTTGGCAATGTTGAAACGGATCTCGATCGGCAAGTCACCGCAAACAGGTGGAACGATTTCCACCGCAGGTTGATAAACGCCGTCTCCGTTGCTGTCAAAGCCCACACTGTCGGGATCGTCACCTTCAAACGCAAGATCCGGTGCAGGGAAAGTCGGACAACCATTTGCGCTCAGATATGGAACCTGGTCCATGAAGACGTTCAGTGGCTGCTGCGGACCTTGCGTTCCGTTAGGGCAGGAGCCTGTTCCGAAAACAAGTACCTGGTCCAGCTGAGGGAAGGGCAGGGTAAGGTCATCATTAATGTTTACCACAAAGTAACCAGGCTGATTCCACACCATACGTGTGGGGAGCCATTCGTTCCCGCTGGAGTAGTATAGGCGGAATTGTCCCAGGGCTTGTTGCTGGATCGGGTCAGTAATGTCAAAACTGTTACTGGTATTGCAAGAAACGCATACGTCCGTCGCGCCATCGCCGTTCACGTCTGCAATGACCGGGCCTTCGGTGTATGTGTGTGACTGGCAGGTTGCCGACCACTGTTTGACTGACATGGTTTCGGAATCGACAACAGCCAACTCCTGTGAGTCGCGATAAACCAGTTCAATATTTCCGTCATTATCGAAGTCATAGAGAGTCACCGACACGACGCCCGAACGGGAGTCATTGATCGTTTTTTGTATTACGCCAGTTTGCGCTGAATTAACCGTTGCTGCAAACTTCTCGCCGGTTGCATCCGTCTCAATACGATAAAGCTGATTACCGGCAATGAAGAACATATCGAGATGATTGTCATCATCGGAGTCGATCAGGTTCACCCGGCCTGTTCCCCACGGCCATCCGTTGGTATTGTTAGGGTCGACAGGGAGGTAGTAGGATGAGATGTCTTTGGCAACGTTCCAGTAGAATATAGCCGTCTTGCCCGACGTAGAATTTAAGGCGCCGGATATAACAATGTCAAGATTGCCATCGCCGTCGATATCTGCAACGCTACATGAGCTATGGGTATCAACGCCATACTCAACAGGGTCATTCATCAGTTTGACGAAGAAATCGTTGGTGGTGATGTCATTCATGTTCTTCACCAGCGTAAGAGCAGCTGGTGAGGCGGGCGTACGGTTAGTCAGCGTAGGGATACTAAAGATCCTGTTGCCGCACACTAATTCAAGCTTGTTATCGCCGGTGATATTAACCGCGACAGGTGCGGACGTTACGTCGACGTCCCAGTTTGCTGTAGACGTTGTCCCATCCGAAGTAGCAAGAAGTTTACCCGTCTCAGCAGCATAGATGCGATCACGTAAATAGATCTCTGCTTTGCCATCGCCATCCATGTCGGCGATACCGAAAGTTCCCGGGCGATCGCCGCCAATGGGTACGGCTTTAAATAAAGCAACGAGATCTGCTGGCGCATATTTAAAACCAACAAGGAAGAAACATGTGGGCGGGGTGCTCGGATTTCCGCCACGGTTACTGACGATACCAAAAAGTTCGGCCTTGCCATCGCCATCTATGTCGGCGATCAGGTTTTCGTGCTCAAAAAGTAATTTGCCTGGTTTACAAATACCACTGTTGGGAGCTTCTGAGAACAGCGCATTGGCTGCTGCACCCGAAAGGTTAAAATCTGATTTTACTTTACCTGCGGCAGTTCCATCCGCCTGGCCGCCTGCTGTTGCTACCACCCTGATCTCCGAATTCCATTTAGAAGTAATGACCGCGTCAGGAATTCCATCGCCATCAACATCACCTACTGAAACTTTGGATTGAGTATCTGCGGTGTTCTGAGCCGAAGTGATCGGCGCATCGACTAAATCGAAAGGTGTATTCGCGCCTGGAGGGGTAATGCTACAATCCGAGCCATCGCCTACGAAAACGAGTCCATAATAGGTTGCGCAATTGGAGTCGGCTTTGTCGACTTTCCCATCTGAGTCATTATCGACGCCGTCAAAACAGTTGCATCCTTTTTCGGTGGTGGCCGGATAATTACAGTATGCATCCGTGCAATTCGCACTTACACTACAGTCAACATCCTGGGCATAAGCCTTTTGAAGCGAGCCAAGAGAAAAAAATACAAGTAAAAGTGCAAGAAGCTTCGGAATTCGTTTGTAAAAACAAGCGATCATAGCAGTGTGTTATCAGGTATAAGTTTACACGTATATATCCGGCAGACGGCATTCAAGGTGAACGGCCGTTTCCGTTATTCGTCGTCGAAAATGATTATTTAAAGACCAGAACGTTGCCCGTCTTCGTTCCCGCGGGGCAGGTATATACGTAATAGTACGTGCCCTCTGGTACAATCGCCCCATTATAACGCCCATCCCAGTTCTGTCCTTTTTGCTCGAAGACTTTCCGTCCACGTCCGTCATATATTGAAAGCGTGCAATCAGGATTGCTCTCCGCCTCGATTTGCCAAACGTCGTTTGAATTATCGCCGTTTGGCGAAAATGCCTTCGGAAACTCGAAGTCTCCAGCAGGATTGACAGTAATCGTGATTTCGGCAACAACTTCACAGCCATCGATCGTTGTACCGGTAAGCGTATAGGTAATGTTTTCGCGCGGACCAGCCATCACAGTTATTGTATCACCACGAAGCGTTTCATTGGGCGTCCACACATAGTTTGCAAGATCCGAAAGTGATGCGATCAATTGCGTTGAGTCACGTTCGGAGATTACATCCGAAGGATCCGCCGAAATTGTCAGCGCTGGTACAACAAACCCGTTGATCGTGATCTGCGCCTGCCCAGGGCATCCATTGGCATCCTCTGTGTCAACGGTATAGGTACCCGCAGTGACCGTAATAGCACTGGTGGTTGAAACGGGTGTCGTATTCCATTCAACGGAGGCAAATCCATCCTGCACATTGATTACAGTAGTACTGTCCGGACAAAGGCTCGCATCTCCCTGGTTCACAATCACCGGGAGTAGGGGAGCCGAGATCACTACCTGATCCGTAGCGGTATTACTGCCACAGCCGGTCAATCCCTGATAAGTGATGGAAAGATTTGCGGTAAATGTTCCAGCCGCCGCATACGCATGCGTTGGATTTTCGTCTGAGGATACGCCGGCATCACCAAAAGTCCAGCTATAGACTGGCGTTCCATTTGAATCCGTTGTCGATGTATTGGTAAATGCAATGTCCTGTCCCACGCATCCGTCGGACGCTGTGAATGCCGCGGTTGCAGGGACAAGAAATGTCAATGCCACAGCATCAGTGTCTTCACTACATCCGAGGTCAGTGTTTGTAACGGTAACGGTATAGCTACCGGAAGCGTTAACTGAAACAGAAGATCCGGTTTCGGCGGGCGTTATCGCCGCGCCATCTTTGTTCCACACAAAAGTATGTCCACTGATATTGTTGATGTTCAGATTAACACTTGCGCCATCGCACAGCAAGTTGGATGCAGCGTTTGAGGTGATTCTGAACTCATCGAAGTTCAGGATATCGACCCGTTCGGAGGCAATATTACTTTTACATCCGTCTGATTGTGTTTGAATCTGCAGCGTGTATTCTCCTGCGTCAGCAGCCGTGATGTCGTTGATTGTAATTGATGATGCGTTAGTCAAATTCCGGTCATCGTTGGGCCCCGACCAGATATAGGTGGCACCCGAAATCGCGGTTGTGTTCAAAGTGAGATCTTGTCCTGAGCACAGCGTAAAATCCCCATTGATTGTCGGCTGCTCAGGAACATTACCAAAGCCTTCGGTCACGGTCACAGATGCGGTTTCAGTGCACGTGCCGCTTTCACCTGTGGCAGTAACTGCGTAGCTACCGGGTGCGCTTATATCGAGAAAAGATTGGTTGGCCCCACCTACTGCAACGCCATCTTTCGTCCATGAGTAAGTTACGTTATTGGCTGGGATTGACTGTAATCTGATTGTCTGGTCAGCACAAATAGACAGCGGCGTTTCGTTCAGAATTTTTGGCTGGTGACAGTTTTTATTCCGGATCACCGTAACGGTCGTGTTTTTCGGATCTCCGGTTTCTTTAAAAGTTGTGAAGGCAAGGTCAGGTTTTCCGTCATTGTCGAAATCAACTGATCTGATGTTACGAATCGGAAGGTTCGTTCCAATATCGTTCTTAGTGAAAGCCGGGTCTGTGGGGCTGGCGTTTGTAAAAACATTAATGGTGGATGAGATCTTATTTGCCACTGATAAATCTGCGTCGCCATCGCCATCAATGTCGGAAACATCAATGCCCCATGGCTGGGTTGCTGTCGTCGCTTCAATAGGATCTGAGAACTCGAAGTCGCTACCGGTGCTCTCGTTCAATAACACAGATATCTTATCATCAAAAGTGCTCGTGATGGCAATGTCGGGTAACCCGTCGCTGTTGTAATCGTATGAGGCAAACCTGTTGAATGAGCCCGGTAGCACGAAACGTTTTACTGGTGCGAAAGTCAATGATCCGCTGCTCGTGTTCGCAAAAAGATAAAGATCGGGTTTCTGGAAGGTGCCTACGAGAATATCGGGAAGACCATCGCCGTTGAAATCGTGAATGTCGGGTTCGTAAGTGATCAGGTTTGCCGGGTCAGCTCCCTCGACGTCGATTGAAAGCTTGATTGGTGGAGCAAAGGATACGGTTCCGCTTGTGCTGGTATTGGTAAATACGTAAAGCACATCGTTTAACGAGTTGGTTACAACAACGTCCGATTTTCCATCGGCATTGAGATCATACAACGCCATACGCGTTGCAAAATGACCTGGATCAAGAAAGACCTTACTTGCTGCAGGTATCGGCAACTGAAAGCTAATAGCTCCACCATCAGTACTCGTCGTATTACGCAGGATGTGAAAGCTGTTACGGGGCGAGCCCGACTGCGTTACCAGAAGATCCGGTTTTCCATCACCGTCAATGTCTCCACATACTGCGTTATCCGTACCAATGTTCAGCACGAATGATTGGGGGGTGAATTCTAAATTCCCTGTTGTGCTGATGTTTCGTAGTACAGTTACGTCAGTCGGATTCGGAAAGGTGACAACGCTGCGGACAAATTTAGTGACTGCAATGTCAGGTTTTCCGTCGCTGTTAAAATCACATGCGCACAAGTCGAAGAGCTCGTTGTTGGATGTAATTTGGTATGATTCCGGATCTGCAGCTGACGAAAATTTTGAAACCGAAAAATCAGTTCCATTATATGAAGGCATGAATTTTTCGCGTGATCGCGCCGACAGATTAGTGGTCATGTTTCTCACTTCAATATTGGATACTGTCGCGCCAAAAGGAACAATGACTTCAATTGCCAGATTGCTCGATTCTACAACGGTTCCCTGAACAGGCCCAAACCATACCTGCAACTCGCTCTCAGTCTCGCTAAATCCATTACCGCTGATGATAATGGTGTCATTCGGGTAGGTGACAAGCGGTTCCACTTTTTGAATCAATGGCGCCTGTCCGAAACAAAAGCCAACAATCAGTACAAATGCAAAAATCAGTATAGGTCTCATCTTCATTAATGGTGAACGGTTAGTAACCATGCATCTCTCAATATTTTCATTTTGCGAACACGGTCGCGTTCTGCTCTTGCCTTATTGATATCATCCGTTTGGATAACGTAAACATACCAGAGGTTTTTTTCCGTTAAGTGACCGTAATGGGTGTCGAAACCGAGTTTATCCAGCCCTTCGGAGAAATGCTTCGCGTTTGGCTCGGAGCGGAACACGCCACCAACCACGTAATCAGATACAGGTAATTCGCTTTGGTGATTACCTCGCTTAACAAATTCATGTCGTTCTGCGTGAGGGTGACCTTCTTCATTATGATGTTCGGTCGGATCTTCCGCATGCACCTCCAGACGACTGATCTGTTCCTTCTCGTGCTCATGGTGTCCCTCCATTGGCTGAGCCGGAACATTCATCTCCTGCCTGAAGCGTGGATTATGATTGACAGCGGTGTCTTGTTTCGGATCCGGAGGCAGTGGTTTCGCCACGACAACTTCGTGCTTTCTTTCTTCAATGCGTTTCTGAACCTCCGCCTGATGCTTTGCAAGTTCTTCCGCTTCGCGGCGTTTGGCAGCAGCCTCTTCTTCACGCTTTTTCGCCAGTTCAGATGCGCTCATCTTCTTCTTCGCCTGTTCTTCCTCACGTCTCTTTTGGGCGATGGCTTCGCTGGCCGAATGCGCACCGGGCTTATGCTTCTTCTTTTTTGTTAAATGAGTATCAACAAAAGAATAAACTAACGTTCCCTTCTTATGCTGACCGAGCAGGTAGTTCAGGCTGATCTCAAAAGAAGGGCTCGCGAGCTGGTTCTCACCAGATGACGGAAGACTGTAAGACGCTCCTATGGCAAGGATATTCTGGAGCTTAATACCGCCGAGCGCCGAAATACCAAACTCTTCCTTAAATGATCCGCCAAACCAGATCGTATGATTCAGGTGAACAAGTGCGGCAACTTCATATTGCGATGGAATGCCGCTATTTAATCTGTACACTGCGTAAGGTTCGAAAACGTGCTTGTTCTCAGCAAAATAAAAGCGGTTGCTCCCGTGGATGATCAGCGATTGAAATGGCTTAACCTCGGAAACATTAAACCCGTCCGGGCTGGCTACCGAAGGGCTGAAGATATTGGGTATCGACACCCCGAAATGGAATGTTTTTCCGTGGAAAGACATCCCGGCATTTCCTGCTAACGATGCATGATTGTCGAGCAATGAAGCACCCAGCCTTGTATCATTCAACTCCGTGATTTGATCCCATTTTACAGTGTTCCAGTTTCCGCCGGCGGAAACCCCGAACCTGAGAAATGAAGTTTTTTGGAGCTGGATGTTATACCCGAATGAAAGGAGGAACGTTGAATGGTTGAGCAGACCGCGCTTGTCGTTGTTAAAGCTTATCCCCGTGCTCAGCTTTGGATTGACTGGTGTGTGTAAGCTGAAGTTGCCAATCGAAGGACCGCCGTCAATGCCACTCCACTGTTTTCTATAAATAAGCGAAACAGCTGTTTTCCCATCTATGCCCGCGTACGACGGATTTAGAATGTAAGGATTGAGGTAAAATTGAGTAAAGTTGGACTGATCCTGACCAACGACATGTAATGAACATGTAAGAAGTATCAGTAATACTAGCAGGGTTCGTTGTTTCATTAAGCAATATAGACAGACTACAAATGTATAATTTTTTGGCGTCATTGATTATTTAGGCACAATTCGCACAATAATGTTATAATTTACCATTAATTTTCGAGCTAATGCTTACGGAATTTCAAATGATTAACTCTGGTTCAAGGTCTCTCGCGAAACATTTGGTCTTGATTTTCCCTTTTTTGTTCTCCTTTCATTTTGCATCAGCTCAGAAGTTCAGCTTTGGCGTCAGGGCCGGCGGATTGGCCACATGGCCAAGCTTTGCCGACAAAGATGAGAAAACAGGTTTTTCACGCGACATCCGAATGGGTCATACGGAAACCGTGTTCATCGCATTCCCGATGAAGAAAGATTTTCATTTCGTTGCAGAAGGAGGATATGCCCAACGTGGAAGACGCCTGAAGTTTAATAATGATAATTGGATCAATAAGTCAGTCTATAAATTTATTGACATCAGCGGGCTGCTCAGAAAATCATTTCACTTTCAACTTGAAAAGAATGTACCCGCTACATGGTATGTGAACTTCGGTCCTGAAGTAAGCTATTGGCTGAGCGGTGCTGGTGAGTTCAGCGCGGGCGGGACCTGGTACCCGTACACGATAAAGTTCGACCAGGAGGCAGGAACCATTGACGAAATGGCTGTGCCGAATGCCAACCGATGGCTGTTCGGCCTTGCATTTGGTGTCGGCATGAAAGCACCGCTTCACAACCACCACCATATTGGAATCGAGCTCCGATTCTCATCAGGTCATTCCTACCTCAGCAACGAGGGACGTTTTCTTGACCCGGATCTTGGTGTCGATGCGCGGTTTCCGGTGCCAAGCTTTGATGATACAATGAAAGTGAATCTGAAATCGATTGGCTTGTCCGTGACGTATAGCCTGGATTTCGATGTGCAGCAGGCGCGTACAGGAAGAAGCACACTTGATAAGAAAGTGAAGACGAAACGTCCACACCACCGGCGCTAGGTAAATTCCAGTTTTTTCTGCTGGATATTTTTGTCGTATAAGTACAGCATGATCCCGTCCTTGAGACCTACCTCTGGAACAAGAATGCTTGTCGCGTGCGCCCATTCCATCACCTTGATGTAAATTCCACTGGCAGGAATGATCACGTCTGCGCGATCAGGGTTCATCTGCAACTTATAGATCCTTTCTTCAAGTGAGTACGCAGAGATCATGTCGCGGATCTGCTTTACTTTTTTGAGCGAAAGAACTTTCCCCGCTTTGGATCGCGCAAGCTCAAACATTTTACTGATGTTTCCGCCCGTACCAACTGCAGTCACTTTTCCAAAACTTTTTTTCACATTTTCCTTCACCCAACGCTCCATGTCTTCCCACATTAAAGGCGAGTCATGATGCTCGAGCACACGAACAGAACCGATCTTGAATGAACGGGTCTTGATTTTTTTCCCGGCAGTGTAAAGGTTGAGCTCGGTACTTCCGCCACCTACATCTATGTGCAGATACGTTTTGTCAGAAAGATAGGATTGGATGGCGCGGTTGATCATTTCCGCTTCACGAATTCCGTCGATGATATCGATGTTGATATCAAGCTCATCACGCACGATGCCCGCAAGCTCTTCGCCATTTTCTGATTCACGCATTGCGGACGTGGCGCAGAACATGTGATCATCGACCTCATACAGCTCCACGAGCAACTTAAAAGCCCTCATCAGCTTTCTGAATTTGTCCATACTTTTTTGGCTGATCCTTCCGGTGGTAAATACATCGTGACCAAGGCGAAGCGGAAAACGAACGTATTCGAGCTTCTTAAAGAATGGAGTGGGAGCGTTGTCCAGTACGGTGGATACCTGGAAGCGAATGGCGTTGGAACCTATGTCAATGGCGGCAAATTTCAAAACGTTTTATTTGATTTGATTAATTTGTTACAAATTTTACTCGCGTTAATTCGGTTTAAATTTATTACATTCAATTTATAAACAATCCTCTCTTATGATAATATCACGTCGAATTTTGCCGGCCATTTTCTGGATAGCAATGGCAGGCTGCACACCGATCGAATACGCAGACTTCAAAGGCCCGGCTCAAGGATTCAGACCCGTCTACCAATCAGCTGATAATTTGCCCATTCGCTGGGACGATCCGAGAACATTAAAGGCGCCCGGAAAGATTTACGTTTATGGAAATCAATTATTTGTAAATGAAGTCGGACTTGGCATACATGTTTTTGACAATTCAGACCCGTCAACGCCCACGGCTATTGGCTTTATAAACGTTCCTGGTAACACCGATCTCGCTATCCAAAATGGTATCCTTTATTCCAATTATCTTAACAAGATTGTAAGCGTGAGATTGAATCAATACAGCGATCTTGAGAAACTTGAGGAAGTCGTGTTTTCAAATTCAGCGTTGGGTGTTTCTCCGCCCGCCAACCACTATTTTGAGTGCGTCGATCCTGATAAGGGTCTTGTTATACACTGGCTTCCTGTAGAAATAACAAACCCCGAATGTTATGCGATCTAGATACTACGTGGTTTTTGTGATGGTTTGCGCGATGGGCTGTGCATCGGATGCAAGTTCTGATATGGCCTCACAGTCAGGTCAGGGAGGTTCCATGTCGATCTTCGCGATCAGTGGAGAACGACTGTATGCTGTGGATGATTTGTCCATCCATGTGTATAACATTGCCGATGGCAAATTCACGCGTGAAAACACAACGGAGGTTGGATTTGGCATCGAAACAATTTTTGCGCGAGACCCTTACCTGTATCTTGGCGCACGTGACGCGATGTACATTTACTCGATTGCAGATCCTGCCGCACCGGCGTTTATTTTCAGATACCAGCATATTGTCTCATGCGACCCGGTAGTTGTGCAGGGCAATCGTGCTTATGTTACGCTCAGAGAGGGAAATGCGTGCAATGTGGGGGCAAATGCACTCGAAATCATAGACATCAGCGACCCTTATAATCCGAGCCTCATTGCCAATTATCCAATGCAATCACCGCATGGATTAAGCATTACCGGGAAATATTTGTTTGTATGCGAAGGGCAATTTGGCTTTAAGCTCTTCGATGTATCAAATGAACTAGAAATCAGCCTTATTAAGCACGTTGACAATCACTTTGCTTATGACGTGATCGCGCGGCCAGGTCATGCTATTGTAACTGGTGACGATGGTGTGTTTCAATATGGCTTTTCAGTCGAAACCGAAGAACTGACTTTACTAAGTACAATCGATATCGAGCGGGAGGGAGTACAATGATCCGTACCCTCGCTGCGTTGCTGCTTTGTTTTGTCGGTAGTGGATTTGCCCAGGGTGTTTTTGAAGACCTCGTGCCCAAATCTGCCATTAAGTTTAGTCCGTTACATCTTATCAATTTCTACCCGACAGCGCAGGTAGCTTACGAACACCAGCTGTATAAATCGCTGACCGCTCAGCTCGACGCGGGGTATGTTTTACCGCTGGGTGAAAGATCCCAACGATTTACCAACAAACGCGGGTTCAAATCAAAACTTGAGTTTCGCTATTATCTTGATGCTGCAGAAAGGCATATTAACTATGTCTCCGTTGAACCTTATTACTACAGGATTAATTTCGACCGCTGGGCCGTCGGTGCGCCTGAATGCATTGATGCATCGTGCCAATCCCAGTTCGTAAGAAAATATAACTTCAAGATGCTATACCGTGAACACGGCTTCTCGGCAAAGTTCGGGGGTTTAATATATCTCAGGGGCGCATTCCTTTTTGATTACAATGTTGGAGTCACCCTCAGGATGGTGGATTATGATAGCTCCCTTCCTGAACTGTTTCCACCGGCACGACAAAGCTGGATATTTGAGCCCAACGAAGAAGACCGGCAGGCTGCAGCTCCTCACCTTGGAATACGGTTCGTCTATAGAATCAAATAGTTTTGTCATTTGATTCGCTTTGATTTACTTTGCAAGACTTATCCAGAAAGACGGAGGGAATGGGCCCAATGATGTCTTAGCATCCTATTTGCCGATCGCGGCAAGTGTTGTGCTAAATCCCATCCCGACACCGTCGGGAGAAGATAAGTAACCCATCCTTACAATGGGCTTCTGGATAAGCGAACGAAATCCAATGAGGCCAAATGAAAATTGAAGACATTTTAAGAGAACGAATTCTGGTGATTGATGGAGCGATGGGCACGATGATCCAACGCCACAAACTTGAAGAAGATGATTTCAGGGGCACTAGGTTTAAAGATCACAAGCACCCACTTAAAGGTAACAACGACCTGCTCTCGATAACGCGTCCTGATATTATAAAGGAAATTCACCGGCAGTATTTCGAAGTTGGTGCAGACATAGTTGAAACCAACACCTTTTCCGGGACTACCATTGCGCAAGCTGACTATCACCTTGAGCACATCGTTTATGAGCTTAACTATCAGTCAGCGAAGATCGCGCGCGAAGTAGCGGATGAATTCACACGCAAGACTCCAGACAAGCCGCGGTTTGTCGCAGGTTCTATGGGCCCGACAAACAAAACAGCATCGCTGTCACCCGATGTTAACAATCCTGGTTTCCGGGCCATTACATTCGATGAATTAGCAATAGCGTTCAAAGAACAGGCAAAAGGTTTGATCGACGGTGGCGCGGACCTTTTGCTGCTCGAAACAATCATCGATACGCTTAATGTAAAAGCTGCGTTATTTGCCATCCAGGAATTGTTCGAAGAAATTGGTCGCACTGTTCCCGTGATGGTTTCAGGTACCATCACCGATGCCAGCGGACGAACATTGTCGGGTCAGACAACTGAAGCATTTCTTATTTCGGTATCGCACATGCCATTGCTCAGTATTGGTTTGAATTGCGCGCTTGGCGCCAGCCAACTGAGGCCCTACCTGCAGGTGTTGAATGAAAAATCGTCTTTCTTCGTGAGCGCTTATCCGAACGCAGGCTTACCAAACGAGTTCGGGCATTACGATCAATCACCGGATGAAATGGCGCAGCAGGTTGAAGAGTATTTGAAAGAAGGCCTTGTCAATATTGTTGGCGGATGTTGTGGCACAACGCCCGATCATATCAGGAAGGTCGCCGAAATCGCTAGGAAATATAAACCACGGAAAGTAGGAGCTGAGCTTTATGTCTAAATATCTGCAGTTGAGTGGCCTCGAAGCCATCATTATTACTGAAAACTCAAATTTTGTAAACATCGGCGAACGAACAAACGTAACAGGTTCGGCCCGGTTCCTGAAACTTATCAAAGAGGACAAGTTTGAGGAGGCGCTCGAAGTTGCGCTTGACCAGGTGCGCGGCGGCGCGCAGGTGATCGACGTGAATATGGATGAAGGCATGCTCGATTCAAAAGCTGCCATGGTGCGATTCCTCAATCTCATGGCATCTGAACCGGAAATCGCGCGCATCCCGGTGATGATCGATTCTTCAAAGTGGGAAGTAATCGAAGCAGGCTTGAAATGTCTGCAAGGCAAGGGTATTGTTAACTCGATCAGTCTGAAAGGGGGAGAAGAAGAATTTGTCAGGCAGGCGAAGCTCGTGAAGCGTTACGGTGCTGCCGTGGTGGTGATGGCATTCGATGAAGATGGACAGGCAGATACCTATGAAAGGCGCACATCCATTTGCAAAAGAGCTTACGACATCCTTGTCGACAAACTTAAATTCCAGCCACAGGATATTATTTTCGACCCGAATATTTTTCCAGTGGCGACCGGTATCGAAGAACACCGGAATTATGCGCTTGATTTTTTCAAAGCTGCCAAATGGATTCGTGAAAATCTACCGCATGCACACGTGAGTGGCGGCGTTAGCAATGTGTCGTTCAGTTTCCGCGGAAATCAAAAAGTTCGCGAAGCGATGCACGCAGCGTTTCTCTATCATGCGATTCAACACGGTATGGATATGGGTATCGTCAACCCGACGATGCTCGAAGTGTATGATGAGATCGACAAAGTCCTCCTTGAAAGGGTAGAGGATGTGTTGCTCAACCGGCGCGACGATGCGACCGAACGTCTTCTCGAATTTGCCGAAACTGTAAAAGGCTCTGCAAAGAAAAAGGAACTCGAAGACGAATGGAGAAAAGGTACGGTTGAAGATCGGTTAACACATGCGCTTGTTAAAGGGATCATCGATTTTATTGATCAAGACACAGAGGAAGCACGTCAGAAATATGGTCGTCCGCTGCATGTCATCGAAGGGCCTTTGATGGCCGGGATGAATGTGGTGGGAGATCTGTTTGGCGCTGGAAAAATGTTTCTTCCGCAAGTGGTGAAGAGCGCGCGCGTGATGAAGAAGTCCGTGGCCTACCTGACGCCATATCTCGAAGAAGAAAAAAGGCTCAATGGAACGGCGGACAAGGTTGCTGCAAAAATTCTGCTCGCCACCGTGAAGGGAGACGTGCATGATATCGGAAAAAATATTGTCGGTGTGGTACTCGCGTGTAATAACTACGACATCGTTGATCTTGGTGTGATGGTGCCTCCGGATAAGATCATCGAGGCAGCGAAGCGCGAAAAGGTAGATATCATTGGTCTTAGCGGGCTGATCACGCCGTCACTGGATGAGATGGTGCACGTAGCAAAGGAAATGCAACGCGAAAAGCTAACATTGCCACTGCTGATCGGCGGAGCCACCACTTCGCGGATTCATACCGCAGTAAAAATTGATCCTGTTTATCATGGTCCGGTCGTACATGTGCTGGATGCGTCAAGGTCTGTGCCGGTAGCCACAGAGTTGATCAATCCGGAAACGCGCGACAAATTTCAGGCTAATGTTAAGAAGGAGTACGACGCCATGCGCATCGATCACGCGTCGCGACAACAGGCGAAGACCTACATTACACTTGCGGATGCACGCAAGAACAGAACGCAGATTGACTGGCAGGCGACGAAGTTTACGAAACCATCATTCATCGGAAGGAAAGAGTTTGTTAACTATCCTTTAGCAGAACTCCGCAAGTATCTTGATTGGACACCATTCTTCCAGACATGGATGCTGGCCGGAAGATTTCCCGGGATTCTTGAAGATCCGGTAGTAGGAGCGGAGGCCAAAAAGGTTTATGATGACGCGAACGTGATGCTTGATGAGATCATTCGCGAGAATAGTTTGACTGCCAGTGGTGTTGTTGCATTTTATCCGGCATCAGCGGATGGTGACGATGTAAATCTTTACCGCGACGAGAACGATGCAGATCCGTTTACACGTTTCCACTTCCTGCGCCAGCAGAATAAGAAAGCACAAAATCTTCCGAACTTTTGCCTCGCAGACTTTATTTCGCCTGAAAAGGGAAAAGACTACTTCGGCATGTTTGCTGTAACGGCGGGGCTGGGGTTGGAAAAGCTGATTGCGAAACACAAAGCAAATCATGATGACTATTCCGAAATAATGGCCAAAGCGTTGGCTGACCGGCTGGCCGAAGCCTTTGCGGAATGTTTACATGAAAAAGTACGACGTGAACTATGGGGCTATGCGCACAATGAACACCTGTCGAATGATCAGTTGATCGCTGAAACATACGATGGTATCCGGCCCGCACCGGGTTATCCTGCATGTCCGGATCACACGGAGAAAAAATTGTTATTTGAGTTGCTCGACGCAGAGAAAACGGGCATCCGTTTAACGGAATCTTTTGCCATGTATCCCGCTGCTGCGGTCAGCGGTTTTTACTTCTCTCACCCGGAGTCAAAATACTTTGGACTTGGAAAAATTGAGAAAGACCAGGTCAATGATTATGCGAGACGTAAGGGAATGTCTGTTGAACAGATAGAACGTTGGCTTGCCCCGAACCTTTCTTACGAAAATTGATTTTATTTCCCCACAAATAAGAAAATGAAAGTTGTTGATCATATAAAGCGCGCCGAAGGTAAAACGCTTTTTACAATTGAGATCCTTCCTCCGTTGAAAGGAGAAAATATCAAGAACCTGTTTAATAACATGGATCCGCTGATGGAGTTTAAACCTCCGTTCATCGATGTTACCTACCATCGGGAGGAATATATTTACAAGAAAAAGGAAAACGGCTTGCTCGAAAAACGTTCCACTCGCAAGCGCCCGGGTACGGTAGGCATTTGCGCGGCGATACAAAACCATTACAAGGTCGATACAGTTCCACACATTATTTGTGGTGGATTTAACAAAGAGGAAACTGAAAACGCGCTGATCGATCTTCACTTTCTCGGCATTGACAACGTGTTGGTATTGCAGGGCGATGGCATTAAAAACGAAGGACGTTTCGTACACGAGCCCGATGGACATAAGTATGCATCCGAGCTTTTGACGCAGGTTGTGGAAATGAACCAGGGAAAATATCTGGAAGAAGATCTGCTAAACAGTGCACCGACCAATTTCTGTGTGGGCGTAGCCGGCTATCCTGAAAAACATTTCGCTTCGCCCAACCTGAAGACGGACCTGAAGTTCCTCAAGTTAAAGGTTGATCTCGGCGCTGAATACATCGTCACGCAGATGTTCTTCGATAACAAAAAGTATTTTGACTTCGTCGACAAGTGTAAAGCCGCTGGAATCAATGTTCCGATCATTCCCGGCATCAAACCGATAACGACTAAGTCGCAAGCCAATATTTTGCCCACTACGTTTCACATTGACATACCGGAAGAACTTGCTGATGAAGTCGAGGGTTGCAAAGATAACGCAGCGGTGAAGGAGGTCGGTATCCGCTGGGCAGTAGAGCAATCGCGTGAATTAATGAAACGTGGTGTTCCAACGCTTCATTACTATTCCATGGGAAAATCCGACCCGATTTTCAGGATTGCGAAAGAGCTTTTCTGAGATCTATTTTATCAGAACCGAATTTTTCGTAAAAAGCTGGAGCCAGCTAAAGCGTGATGTCTTCGAAAGGAGTAGCCAGGGAAGTATGTATTTTATAGTCCTCTGGCAATCGAGGGGGTTCCGCAGAAGAAATAGGCATTTCATAGGAAGTGTGTAGTCGCGGAATGACGTTATAAGCGAGTGTCATTCATAAACGTCATGGCGCGACTGCTAGTTGCCTACAACGTGCTCACGATGTCTGCGCCATCCCCTTGATTTGCGCGCGATGATGATGTGGTTATTGTTCCTGATTAATTGCGCCAGGAGCCTCCAAGGCACCGTCCGGGATTGGACGGTTTTGTTCAAATGAGAACACGCAACACGCACTAAAGCTGCTCAAAGGGGCGGAAACAGTGCTTTCCGCTGTGGCACCTTCATTGTAACCTGAACGAACGACATCAACTGCCACATGATAAAAAACTATCTTTTAACAACCTTTCGCAGCATCAGTCGACGAAAGGGTTTCTCTGTTTTGAATATTCTCGGTCTCGCCATCGGTGTGGCCTCCAGTCTGCTCATTCTACAATATGTAAAGGACGAACTGAGCTACGATGATTTCCATGAACATGCAGAAAACATTTATCGTGTCCAGTATGATTTTGTTCGCGGTGGAGAAACTGTTTTTCAATCCGCGACCGCTTTTCCGAAAGTGGCGCCTGCCATGCTCGCCGAATATCCTGAGATTGAAAATGCGTGCAGGCTTTACCTTCGATACGGAGGCGGCGTCGTGCGTTATGAAAACATGGCCATCAAAGAAGATAACGTCTTCACCGTCGATCAGCAGTTCTTCGAGATGTTTTCATATCCGCTTCTTCAAGGAGACAGGAAAACAGTTCTTCGTGAGCCAAACACGGCGGTAATCGAAGAGGAAACAGCCCGTAAATATTTCGGTGATGCAGACCCAATGGGCAAACGAATCAGGTTTGGCAATGAGGAAGAATATGAGATCACCGGTGTCATCTCGTCTCCTGAAAACTCGCATTTAAAGTTTACGCTTTTACTTTCGTATCCAACTATGACACGAATAGTAGGAGAGGATTTCGAGACCGCGTGGGGGTGGTATGACTTTTACAATTACATTCAGCTGAAACCCGGTACTGATCCGAAGGCTTTGCAGGCAAAATTTCCGCAGCTTGTCGAAAAATATGGCGGAGCCGAGGAAAGTAAGGCTGTTATTTTTTCTTTGCAGCACCTTCCCGACATCCATCTTTACTCAAATCTTATCCAGGAAGCGCGTGTGAACGGCAGCGGACGTTCCGTTTATTTTCTCATGATCATCGCATTCTTTATTCTTGTTATCGCGTGGGTGAATTATGTCAACCTGGCAACCGCGCGCGCGATCGAAAGAGCCAAGGAAGTAGGTGTGCGAAAGTCGATTGGTGCAGGACGATTCCAACTGATTGCACAATTCATGGGCGAAGCGTTCGTGATCAATTTTGTTGCAGTCTTACTAGCATTGGCACTGTTGAACCTTGCGATACCTGTTTTTAATTCACTGTCCGGAAAGTCGCTTGACAATTCGGTGTTGTCCGAACCCACGACATGGTACACACTGGGTGGTTTGTATATTCTCGGCTCGGTGATCTCCGGTCTTTATCCGGCGTTTGTCCTGTCGTCGTACCAGGCGGCGCGTGTGTTAAAGGGATCCATGAAGAATTCGTCAGAAGGCGTTTTGCTTCGAAAGTCGCTTGTTGTGATTCAGTTCGCCGCATCAGTGATTTTGATTGCCGGAACAGCGATCGTTTACCAGCAACTTGAGTTTATGGAGAACCGCGATCTTGGAATTGACATAAACGGTACGGTTGTTATCAACGCCCCGGAAATCACGGATGCAAAAACCTATGAGTCACAATACAACTCTTTCCGAAACGAAATTGCACAGCATCCGGGAATTGTTTCAATGACATCTGCGACTGAAATACCGGGCAACCTGATTTACTGGACGAACGGGAGTAAGCGCATTGGCGGTGACCAGGAAGTGCCGAATACGATCATGTATCGTGTCGGCATCGATCATGATTTCTTCACCACTTTCGGAAACACCTTGCTTTCAGGGCGGTACTTTAGCAAAGAATTTACAGCAGATAGCGCGAGCGTTATTTTAAACCGAAAGGCCATTGAAATTCTGGGCTTTAAAAACCCGGATGAGGCCGTAAATGGCAAAGTGAGAATTGGCAGGGATACACTTACCGTTGTTGGTGTTGTCGAGAACTATCACCAGGAGGGATTGAAGAACGATTTCCGCCAGACGGCTTTTACACTCAGGCCTTACAATCACAACTATTTTGCATTAAAGATAAATGGTGATGCGGGCCAGACATTGGCATTCCTGAAAGAGCGTTATGCGGAAATGTTTCCAGGCAATCCTTTCGGTTACTTCTTCCTCGACAGTTTTTTTAACAGGCAATACAAGCAGGACAAGCAGTTCGGAAAAGTATTCGGATTCTTTGCCTTGCTGGCAATCTTTGTTGCATCCCTTGGACTTTTCGGGCTCGCATCTTTCACGGCTGCGCAACGTACAAAGGAAATTGGGATCCGGAAAGTGCTTGGATCTTCGGTTACGAATATTCTTATGTTGCTTTCAAAAGATTTCCTTCGACTTGTGATCGTTGCAAATGCCATCGCCATCCCGCTTGTCTGGATGCTGATGAACCGATGGCTGGATGGCTTCGCATTCAGGATAGAAATTGGAGCGGGTGTGTTTGTCGTGAGTGCGTTGATTACAATTGTCGTCGCTGTCACGACCGTAAGCTTTCAATCTGTAAAGGCTGCGGTCATTAATCCAGTTAAGTCATTGAGATACGAATAAATAGAAATACAATGTTTGTCAACAATCTAAAAATCGCTTTCCGTGCGTTGTTGAAGTTTAAGTCTTATGCGATCGTGAATATCGTCGGGCTCTCGCTTGGTCTGACTGCAGGGATCTTTATCCTATTGTATGTGATCGATGAATTGTCGTATGACCGATTTTACGCGAATCTCGACAGACTCTATCGCGTCGAAACTTCATTCTTTAACACCGCAACGGGTGCAGATGGCGCAATGAATGCTAACGGATGGGGAGTGGGGAATGCATTGAAAAATTATCCGGAGGTCG